>ENA-UEPG01000161-UEPG01000161.1-human-gut-metagenome-genome-assembly--contig:-NODE-161-length-73598-cov-6.304852_pt1 | contig 73598 bp, 64 predicted proteins | sample MGYA00242893_ERZ507902 | MGnify/ENA primary metagenome ERZ507902 (study PRJEB26167, sample SAMN06115491) | human gut metagenome | host: Homo sapiens | place: China:Gansu | collected 2015-04-23 | study...
GAGAGTTATCCGGTTGTTGAAAGCGAGCGTTACCACCTCGCTGTTCCGCAGCGCTGAGACCTCGGTTTCTTGTTTCCGAGCAAGGAAAATACATTGAAGTTCCGTGAGTTGGTGGCAATCGTTCCTGCCTATGCGGATATGAAGGTGTCCCGAAAGCAGGAAGAGGATGCGGTGCGAACGACACTCCGCATGGGGAAGAAGATGTGCCTCGGGAAGCAGCATCCGGGTGAATCTTGTATCGAGATGTTCTTTCTCGGCGGAACAGCTCGTACAACCGGCCGGACAATTGACCGCACGGAATGTTTCCCCGGCGTGAGCGGTGGCTTTTACTTGATGTTTCATCACTTATCCTATTTGTTTGGCTATTATATGATTGAAAAACACAGAATTACATTTTCAGTTTCACAGTTTCGCAAATCGAATTTCATGGTTAAACATTTTTCCGGTTTCGTAGCAATATAATTTATTGGTTATCAATTATTATTTCTTCGGGAATGTAACACGGCAGTCTTTTCTAAAAAGACTTTTGTATTTCAGCTATGTGGGACAAGCAGTTAAAAGATAAGTAGATGAGAAAAATTCTTGCCATAGTATTTCTATGTTGCTTCAGTTCGGTCGGGTCTGCTCATGCGCAGGATCTCGGCCTCAAGACCAATTTGCTTCATTGGGCAGCAGGCGGTACGATGAACCTTGGCCTCGAAATAGGTCTGGGTGCTCAAACCACTTTGGAAGTGATGGGCGGTTACAATCCATGGACGCTCAACGCAGAAACGAACAAGAAACTCAAACACTGGGTGGTGATGCCGGAGTTTCGTTATTGGTTGTGCGAACGTTTCAACGGCCATTTTTTCGGCCTGCATACCGGTTACGATGAGTACAACATCAGCGGCGTGCGCATTCCGTTTTTGAAAAAGCACGTGAAGGATTACCGTTATCAGGGGTGGGCTACCGGTCTCGGCATCTCCTACGGATACCAGTGGATTCTGGGCAAACGCTGGAATCTGGAAGCCACCGTCGGCGTGGGTTATGTCTATACGAACTACGACCGTTACGACTGCGCTACCTGCGGCAAATTCCGCGGAAGCAACGACAAACACTACTTCGGCCCGACGAAAGCGGGTATCTCGCTGATCTATATTATCAAATAACGAATACCGAGAAACGATGAAAAAACATATATCCCTGCTTATACTTATCTTACTGGCATACGCTCCCGGCGTTTCACATGCAGGGAACGAGCCGGATTATCTTTCCCAGATCGCACTCCGCGACCGTAAAGTGGTCAAGAACAACCGCGAAGTCGAACTTTCGATACTCTTCGACCTGAGTAGCTTGCGCCTGCGGACGCAGCACACGCTCGCGCTAACTCCCGTGCTGGTTTCAAAAGACGGGAATCGCGAATGGGCCTTCCCTCCGCTCGTCGTAGACGGCAGGATCCGCAACAAGGTCTACCTGCGGGCTCAGCGGCTGGAAAGCGTGGCGTTGCCGCCATACCACGATGCAACGGCACAAGTGGTCATCCGCCGCCGTAACGGCAAGGAACAGAGCTACGATTACAGCGCAAAGGTTCCCTACGAGCGATGGATGCTCGACGGCAGGATCGAATTGCGCGAGGAAGTACATGGCTGTGTGAACTGTGACAAGAAAGAAATTGCTCAGCCGCTTGGCAACGTGCTGCCGGCTTTCGTACCCGAATACCGTCTGGATACCATCGCTCCCGAACCCGAACCCGTAAAAGTGCGGGCCGAAACCCGTACGGCACGTCTACAGTTCCGGCAGGACAGTTACAAGATCCTGCCTGATTTCAAGGATAACCGCGCCGAACTGGATACGGTTTCCAACTCGATCCTTTTGGTGCGAAACAACCCCGACGTGAAGATCACGGGGATCTATATCACCGGTTACGCTTCGCCCGAAGGATCGGTTGCCTACAACCAGACGCTCTCGGAGAACCGTGCCAAGGCTCTGCTCGATTATATCGTCCGTTACGAGCATCTCGACCGTTCGCTGCTGCACGTCAATCCCTGCGGTGAGGACTGGGAAGGCTTCATAAAGCGTCTCGACGAGTTCCCCGGTCTGTTGGGCCTCGACCGCATCAGGGAAATTATTGCCCAATACCCCGACGACCACGATCGTGCCGAAGCGGAGTTCCGGCAGCTAATACCCCCGACCATCTACCAGCGCCTGCTCAACGAGATTTATCCTCTGTTACGGCGCAACGAGTATAAAATCGAGTACAACGTGCGCAATTTCAACCTCGAAGAGGCCCGGCGCATGGTGAACGAACGTCCCGACCTGCTGAGCCTGACGGAGATGTATAAGGTCGCCGGATCGTATGGAAAAGGCTCGCCCGAATACGACAAGGTAATGCGAACCGCCGCACGTTGTTTTCCCGAAACTGCAACCGTTCTGAACGACCTTGCGCTGGAGGCCATCTCGCGCGGCGAATACGGCAAGGCCGTGGAACTGCTGGAGAAGGCCCGTGTCACGGCTACGCACCCCACGCTGCTCAATACCCTCGGCGTGGCCTATGCCGAAGCAGGCGAATACCGCAAGGCCGAAGAGGCATTCGCCAAGGCCGCAGAAGCGGGAGCTGCCAAGGCACGGCATAACCTCGAACAGGTACGCAGCGTGATCGACCAGTTGTAAATCCAAGAAACAAGTAAAGTAACATTTACTACTCATCACTATTCACAATCCAACACAATTCCAAACATTTAGTTGCGTATGAAAAAAAATTATTTCGCATTTGCAGCGCTCGCCGCTGCGATGGTGCTCGCCTCCTGCAACAAGGATGAGGGCAATGACAATCCGAAGTTTGACGGTATCGGAGCCGTCAGCATCAAGATCCAGAATCCGGGAATCTTAACCCGTGCCACTGTGGATCCAACGTCCGGTACCGGAAATGTCGAGATCGACGGTACGTTGACCGTAACCCTGACACATAACGAGGGCCAAACTATGAAGATCGAGATCGACCCAAAGCAGATTGATAACAACACGAAGCTGACTTTCTGGAATGTTAAAAATCCTACAAAGATCGAAGCAACCATTAACGGCGGCGTAGCCGATTACAGCAATGTGGCCATCATAGGCGGAACTCCGGAATTACAGGTTCTCCCCGCGAATATTCCTGCTTACGGCGAAGTTGGCGAGAACGACATCACGTTGACTGACCAATCGGCTTCTCCTGACCTGACTAACTCGACAACCCAGACGGGAGCCTCGTCAGGCGATGAGAATAAGACTTACCAGATGTACGAAGCATCGATCCAAATGTCGATTCCTGTCGCACGTCTGGAAGTTTCGGGTATCACTCACGTAACACACCCTGACGAAGAAGAAGATGAATGCAAATATTCTGCGCTGACCATCAACGGAGTCTACATGGATGGCCTGAAAGCTACGGGCGGAGCGACTGGTCTGACCGATTACTGCTGGGATGGAACATCTAATACCGGAACCGGCGCTACAGCAATTCTGAAAGATGTGATAAACGGCGTGACCGGCGATAGTTTCCTCACGCAGGGCGGAACTTGGCCCGAGGAGGGTAAAACCTTCGCTTACAATTTCTACACCGGAGCAGGCAACCCGACGTTCAAGATTTATTTCGGACATGCAGAAGCTGCTGAGGGTGCGGATCCCGTTCTCTCGCCGCGCTATGCCATGATCGAGCAGTATACCGACCAAAACGGTGACCCGGTAACAATGCAGGCAGGTCGCATCTACCGCATTACCAAGGCAGAGTTGAAAGACAAGCATATCCTCGGCGACGAAGGCGGTGAAACCGTATATGGCGTCACTGTTACTGTCACGGAAGCCACTTGGACGGTTGTCGACATCGATGCCGACTGGAAGGAATAACACCGCTTTTCGCATGCCCCGCGATCCCTTCTTGGTGAGGGAGGCGAGGCCGACACAAAACTTACTTTGAAAACGGCCGGGCATTTCCGACATGTTATTCCGAGTGTTGCCGGATGAAATGCCCGGCCGTTCTCAGAGAAAGTTTGCAGAATAGCAATTTTCACCCAATAAAAACCGATCGATTCCATCGACATCTTAAAAACAATGAATTTTATCAAGAAAATAGTGTGGTTACTGCTGGTTGCCTTCCTGATCGCCGGCTGTATCAGAGAAGACATGGACGACTGTAAGAATGTCGCCGTATTCTTTCGATACGATGCTGATGGACAGGTCGATGTACTGAAACAGTATATCGACAAGATCGACCTGTATATCTTCGACGAAAGCCGCCGGCTGGTGAGGATCATCGCCTTCGATCAGGATGATTTCGCGGAAGGCACCGACATCGCTCCCCAGTTCCGGCTCTCCGCAGGCAAATATACCTTGGTGGCCGTGGGTAACGCTTACGACCGTACCACAGTGGAAGGTCTGAATACAGCCGACTTCAGCCGTATGTTCATCCAGCATCCCCAATGGGGCAATGAGGGACTGATATCGGGGCACGACCACAACTACATGGGACAGCGCGAGATCGTAGTCCCGTCCAACAACGAATACCTGTATGAAACGGTTCGCCTTTACAGTTCGCACATCGACGTGGATGTCGAAATACATGGATTACCCACCGCCGAAGTGGATGGGCAACGGGGCGTATTGCCCTGCACGCTGAGTTTCGAGGACTCGAATGCGCAGACCGACTTCAACAATGAAATCAACGCCGGGCAGACATGCTGCGTCGTTCCCGACTTGCACTACGACGCTACGACGGATACATGGCACACCCGGGACTTCACCCTCTTCCGCATGGATAGGCAGGGCACGCTGGATGCCGGACTATGCTGCCATCGGCTCCGCCTCGAAGATGCCGAAGGAAACCCGCTGGCTGAATTCGACATGGCCGGCTATCTGGAACAACACCGCGACGTGATAGACGTCACCCGTCAGGAGGCCCGCCTCCCCATCAGCATCGTATTCACGCCTCTGGGTGTGACCATCAAAATCCCTGCATGGTATATCGAAGACATCACCCCGGGATGGCAATAACCCAGAGACAGAAAGGAGTATCCATATGATGAACAGATTTTTACAGCATATTCTATCCGCCCGCCGTGCCGCCTTGTTGCCGGCAGTACTGCTCGCTCTGTCCGCCGGCTGCAATAAGGAGGCTGCCCCGGCAATGGACAAGGCTACGGTTCAGATGACCTTTACGACACAAGCAATCGCAGCCGGTGCGAACGATGGAAGCCTTACGGAAGGCGAACACATGCGAACACTGCGGATCATCATGGCCAATACGCAGACAACAGATATTCTGTATAATGTCTACTACGATGATCTGGACGACGCTCTGACGGAAAAGACCGTCACCTTCAACGATATCCCTGCAGATATCGAGAATGGCACGGAATACGATTTCTACGCCATCGCCAATGAAGAGGCGTTTTTATCCGAGGGTGAAAGTCTGGAAGGGAAAAACGAGGATTTAGACGAATTGGAAGAGCGCATTATTTCGAATGACTTTAACGTCTCGCTCACCAACAGCCTTCCGCAAGCCGCGAAAGAAACGTTCAGAATAGAGGCGAAAGAGGGCATACAAGATTATACTATACCTTTGGTTTTTCCCGTAGCCAAGGTATGCCTTACATTCGAGAACAAGTCCGGCAGGACACAGTATTTCGGGAACATCGGGTTGCAGGAGGCCAATCCGGGGCGCGGATATCTGTTCCCGCATGATGCGCCGGTAGGCAATATTCCCGCAGTATCTTATACAAATGTGATGCTGTACTCATACAATCAGAGCGATGGTTCCCCATCTAACTCATTCAGCGTACCCGCTGGTACGGAAAGCGCTCCGGGCAGTTCGCAGCCCCTCGTCCGCTATCTCTATCCCGGTACCAGGAATGAGGGTTATGTCCTTACTGCCTTGTGGCTGGGAACGGAAGAACAACCAAAGAGTCTTTCCCTTAAGAACGGTAACGATCTCCTGACCCAGATCGAGGGCGGCCAGCAGTTGAATGTTATCGTCACGCTGCTACCGGGAGATAAGCAAGATGTCGAGTTGAAATATAGCCTCGCCGACTGGAAGAAAGAAGAGATAGATGTTCCATTTGATTGACAAAAGGAAAAGCCATGACAGAAAAATTTATAAGATGCAGTTTGCTGCCGTTACTGGCCGGGGTTTTGTTGCTGGGGGCATGTGTGAATGACGATACACTGGAAGGTACGGGACAATACCGGGTGGAACCCGATATCCCGGTGACGCTTCCGCTGAAGGTGATGCTCTCCGGCAATAAGATCGCTACGCGAGCTGCACAGAGCGATGAGGCGGAAAGAACCATCAACAACATCTACGTGATCGCCTTCAAACCGGAAAAAAATCAAGACGGTACGGAGAACGGGAATGCCGCAGATGCCCAGTGGGTCGTAGATAACGCAAAGAACTTCGAGGTAGGAGAGGCAATTACCTACGATAACGAGCAGACGTTGGAAGGGGGTTTTCCGATGACTACCGGTATCCGCAAGATTTACGCTATAGGCAATCCGCAGTCCGGGTCGGGTTCACTGAGCGAAGAGGATCTGGCTAAAATAAAGACGTTAGCCGACCTGAAAAATCTGGGCTCAGCTCTGCGCGACAAGCAGAGCATCGAGCGAATGGATTTCAAGATGACCGGGCAGGTATTGAAAACTTCCGAAACAGGAGATAAAGAGCTCGTAACGGTGCGTGCAGCATCCGGCGGTAGCGGTGAAATCGTAGAGGCCTACGAATTGGAATTGAAACGGGTGGACGCCCGTATCACGTTCAAGATCAAGGGAACCGGCGGATACGAATTCACGCCGGAATATTACCGTGTGATGAACATTCCGGGTGGGACGTATGTTCTTCCGCGAGAGAAAGGTAGTGCGACGGAAAATACATGGGATTTCCAAACCGGCGGCTATGCCGAAGGTTTCCGTACGAGCGATTTCTCGACGGACAATGAAGGGGCTTCCCTCTTCGAGTTCTACCTGTGCGAGAACAGGCAGAACCCCAAAAAGCAAATAACAGAAGAAGCCTTGCTAGACGTAACCAGAGAAGATAAATACACACTATATTCACTCCGTTCAAAACAAGAAAAGTCAACTCCAGATGAAAATGGTAATGTCGAAAATGGTGATTTTGTTTATTCGAATGCCCACTCGACCTATGTCATTCTGGGAGGAACTGTGACGGGAGAAAAAGACGGTGAGAAAGTTTATGCAAAAGTAAGTTATAAGATTTTTTTAGGTGATACGGGTAATAAATCTACCTCAGACTGGCAAAACGATGTGAGTTTAGTAAACAATTACAGCATCGAACGCAATACGCACTACACTTATAATGTTACCATTGCAGGTGTAGACAAGATAATCGTTGAAGCGGAAAGCAATAATCCGGACGAAGAACCGGATCCCGGTGCCGAAGGCGATGTGATTCTCACAAAAGGCGATTACGTTACGTTGGATTCCCACTATTCCCGTTATGTGATGACTCTGAAGAAAAGTGAAATCATGGACGGACTTTCATGGTCGATAACCACACCCTTCCAGCGCGGATTGCAAGTATTCGACACAGACTTACCTATAGTGGATGATGCTTACCTAAGTACCGATAACACCAAGGCTGAAGCAAAATTCGGTCTTCCCCAAAACACATTATCACTCAATGATTACAAATGGGTAAAGTTTGCTATTAACAAGGAGTGTATACCGGTAAATAAAGAGAAGTTTCCTATTGGGCAGGTAATAAAATTCCCCGGAGAACAAGCATACGATGGCGGATCGCCCTTACTACCTGCCCCTATTGCTGGAGGGAAGTATCAAGAGACGGCTTATTATCAACAAGTGAGACTCTACGATGTCAATCAGTTGTTGAATTTCCTGCATTACAAAGCGCATGAAGATAGCAGCTCTGATGATATTTTTGAAAAGAATAATGCAGGCGAGGATATTGTTTATATCACGGTATTTGTAGACGAATACATCTATATTTACGACCCGACGCAATACTTTTATCGTAGACCGACAGGTGTGGATACAGACGATAATATCAATGATGGTGTTATAGACTTGAGCTTGTGGAAAAAAACGGTAAATACCGAAAACCGATTGCTCAACATCTGCGTGGAAGGTTCCAAGTATAGCCCGGATGGGCAGAGTTCCGTGTCTCGTAGTGTATATACTATTTCGCAGAATCCTGTTTACACGTTTTATAATCCCAATGGTACTTCCGGTGATTTCAATACGGCTTGGGGAGTGGAAGCGAGTGTGGAAACGAAATTCCTGCCTATTGTGCCTGACGGAGTAGATAATGATACTTTTACAAGCAAATTTGATAATGAGATAAATACACCGGATAACGGACGTAGCAACACGCTGAATATACTCAGCTCCGAGAGAGAATTACGCTGGGATGAGGTAATCAATACAGATATAACAAGTATTAATGATATCTTATTACATGACTATAAGAGCATTTGGTATGCATGTTTGCTGAGAAACAGGGACTTGAACGGTGATGACATCGTTCAGGCATCGGAAATACGCTGGTATTTGGCTTCAATCGACCAATTGACTGATATGTTTGTTGGAGAAGCCGGTATACCTACTGCCAAACTTTATCAGGCAGAAGTCAATAATGACTGGAGTGCTGGAACCTTGGTTGAAGGAGAAACACGTGTACACATTGCGAGTAGCAGCTACTATACTGGAGAACAATGGGGCGGCGAACCTCTTGATTCACCGAGAAATCCTTATGTGATATGGGGTGAGGAAGGCGTTTCAAAAGGTAGTGCGTTTTATTCTAATAGTTATGTAGGTGGCCATTTTTCTTACCGATGTGTACGCAATTTGGGTATAAGTCTGGATAACAGAGAGGCCATGCCGGATGATTATGTCACCAAAGGAACATCTTCCTACACGGCAGAGGATGGAACAACTTATCAAGAGTTGACCATTGACGTTTCGAGAATGGTTGACAACTGCATTCGCCCATCTACAGGAGATAATGCCGTATTACCCAATCATACGGAACGGGAAGCCAACAATCGTCCTCCGCTCACGTTGGCTATTCTCAGCGACACCGAGGGGGCGACAACCAATTGGATATACCCTCAATCCAACGGTAGTCCTTCTTCAATAGATTGGACCCGGATTGAAAATGAAATATCAAACCGTGTGTGCCCTATGGGTTATCGAATACCGAATTTGCGGGAAATTGCACTGATGTACACCACCTATCCAGAACTCATGAACTCGATTACTGGTAGTAGTTATTATGTGACTAAAACAGGTTATGGTTATGGAGCAGAAGGAGAGGGTTTTGGATATCTTACTACCAAGGGAAATTTGGTAAAGTATAATGTAGGGGGTGTAGTACGTTGCGTCCGCGATGCTACCGACAATCCCGGGGGAAACTGATTCACAGTCAAATCCCGATCTAACATTCCCCTCACCGTGCGCCCCCTGTTCCGAAAACGACTACGGAACAGGGGGCAGGCAATGGAAGGGACGGAAGAAGCTGTCCGGACAAAGTTCCGTGCCCCGGAAGCGGTCATTCCGGATGTTTTCGCACCCGGAGTTTTTGAGGAATAATTGCGACATGGCATGAAAAACCTTTTACCTACTTTCATCACATCCCTTTTCACCTTGGGGATCATATTCAACTCTTGTGCCCAGAATCGGAAAGAGACCAAGGCTTTCCGACTGCCAGAAATACCGTCCGTTCTGGTCGTACCCCAGGAACGAGCAGCCTATCTGGCCATACATTACTGGGATCATTTCGATTTCACAGATACCGCGCTGATCGACATGCCGGAGATCACAGAACAGGCGTTCGCCGATTTTCTCGGGATACTGCCCTATACCGACAGGGCACAGGAGGCTGTAGATACGCTTTTCCGGCGTGCCGCGGCAGAAAAGGAGATGCTTTACCATTTCATTTCGCTTTCCGACAAATACCTCTACGAGCCCAATTCGCCGATGCGCAACGAAGATCTGTACATCCTCGTGCTGCGAACCCTCGTCGCCCAGCCCACGATGGACGATACGGATAAAATCAGGCCCCGTCACCTGCTGAAGATGGTTCTGAGGAACCGTCCGGGAGATACGGCAGCCGATTTCGACTATCTGCTCCGTAACGGCAGCCGGGGACGGCTCTCGAAGATCGAGGCGGAATACACGTTGCTGTATTTCAACGATCCCGACTGCGGGGACTGCCGCCGCGTAAAGGAGTTTCTCACAGCGTCGGAAACGATAAATTCATTGTTGAAAACCGGACAGTTGGCGCTCCTGTCCGTCTGCGTGGAAGGCAGAACGCCCTCGTGGCAGAGGTCGACACTTCCCGACGGTTGGATTAACGGCTGCGACGAGGGGCAACGCCTCACGCGCGAAGAGGTTTACGACTTGAAGGCCATGCCGACGCTCTATCTGCTCGATGCAGACAAGAAAGTTATTCTCAAGGACGCTTTTCCCAAACAGATCGAAGCATGGCTTGCAGAACAATGTAACTGACATGGGAAAAACCGAAAGACTTGTGCGTATAACGAGCGATCGCTATCAACGGCCGAAACAGTTCCGATATTTTTTCTATCTCCGGAGATAATGTCGAGAAACGGCCATGATGACCGACGGGATTCGTGCCGCCAAATATTTTGAGTGGAAATCTTATAGCGTTCGTCGTCGAGTGCTTCTTCCAGATCCTTCGCAAGTCGGAAAGTTGTGTCTTTATATCGGGTCATAACTGGAATACTTTGAGAAATTGAATTATTCGTAGTCCGCCAGGAAGTCCCGGACAATCTATCCGAAAATGCATGAATCCTGTTCGACGGTCATTCTGAACGTCAGGCAGAGGGATGCCAGCTCGGAGAGCATCAGATACCCTACTCCCATTTGAAAATGTGACAATAGCCGACAGACGCTAATTGTCGCCGTCGTGTTCGGCCTCGCCTTTATCTATCTTCTCCTTGTTATAGCGCAAAGCACCGCCGGGCGAGGAACCCGATCTTATATTCGCAACCATTCCTTAGCTTGTTTTGCGAGGTTGAGAATCTCGATACTAAGAGCCTTCAGCTCGCGGGTTCGCTGCTCCAGCATAGCGATCTGATGCGGGATCGCGACGTTGGAAAAGTGCGCGTTGATGGCTTTTACAACTTGATTATAATTCGCAGCTACACGCTGAAATTGGAAATAAAAGTCGTTCAGACGGGCAATAAACTGCACTTTCGAAGGGTCGCGTTTGACGACGACGAACTCCTCGTTGAAGATTCTTTTGACGATAAAACGACTGCGGTTATGCTCTGATCCGGCCTTACAGAGCAGTTCGTTGAAGCGGATATGCTGCTCTTCATTGAGCCGGAAAGAGTACTTATAACTCGCAGTTTCAGGCTTCCGGGCATTTCTGTTTGTCTGTTTACAATTGCTATCCATATATGGCTTAAAAAAGGGTCGCGACTCGGGAGCGGCCCCGGCCTCGCAGAGCGAGCACCTTTGTCGGACAAATGCCAATTTGTCGGACAAAGGTACAGCTCGCTGTTTTCTGGCGAAAACAAAAATCCGCGGCGGAAAATTTTTTTGTAAAAACTTTGAAAAGCCTCCGCTACGGCCTCCGAAGGCGGGTCTTTCCCGGTGCAATATTACAACCGTGCGGGCGCCAAAACAAACCCTCGGTGCGGACTGGAGCGGTCTGGAGCGGACATCGGAACCGAGGTATTTCAGTCGGTTGTATCTTGCAGCATGAAAGGTCGGTTTTCTTATTCCGTTCATTATCCCGATATAAACCGCATGAAATAGAAAACGGTATTTTGAATGGTTTAAAACATAAAACCAAACATACATGCTTTACGACTGCAAAACGAACAATCAATCTCAAAAACGTTACACCATGGATTCATTCAAAGAAAAAGACAAACCTTCGCCTAATCTTTCGAAGCATCCCCGTATCGAAGTCAGCGAGGAACTGATGCGTCAGATGATCTCCAGAGGGTTCCTATGGATTCGAAAGTCAATAATGGTATTTTGAATGGTTTAATCCAACGAAGCAAACATACACGCTTTACGACCATATAGCTACCAATCAATCTCAAAAACATTGTACCATGGATTCATTCAAAGAAAAAGACAAACTCGCACCGAAACCTTCAAAGCGTCCCCGTATCGAGGTCGACGAGGAACTGATGCGTCAGATGATCGCCGGACAAGCTCCTTTGGACTAGAAAGTCGTCCGCCGGATTCCCGACCCGGAAGAGAAAAATACGGACGCTCCCGAGGAAGACACCTCGGAAACGGCATCCGGAGTATCGGCACCGACGACTGAAAAAACAGATGTCGACACCCAAACGACTACTGGAAAGGAGCCTGCCGGCTTCCGTCGTAAAAAGCTCTCGCTGCCGGACTTCGAACGCACCTTCTTCGCACCGGTGGATTGCCGTAACCGTTCGGCGATCTATGTCAGCGCCCAAACCAAGCACAAAGTATCGGAAATACTCCACCTGCTGGGAAACGATAATACAAGATTAACGGCCTTGGTCGACAATATGCTGCGCTTTGTAATCGGAATTTACAGCGACGAGCTGAATTATCTCCACGAAAAGAAGAATAACAGACAACCGTTTTGAACAGGCAATGCAATGACCGATTACTTTGGGTTTCTGATATGCGTGTCGTAGAGTCAATAGCCCGTTGGGTAGCGTCCGGGGCGCAGAAAGCCGCCTTTTCCGACGGTAGCGTCCAGCAAAACGCCGAAGATGGAAATACGCAAGGCTCGCCCTTCGGGCGATTCGCATGGCCTTGCGTATTTTCATCTCCGGCGATATATTTCCTGCCGGCGGAAAGAGATTACAGGGATATATCAGACTTTTTTGCTTTTAAGGGTGAGACGATATATGCTGTTCTCACATGGCTCCTTATCGTTTTTCCCAACTGTCCGCTATTTTTATACAGCCATGAATTTATCCGCCAACTTTATTTTGAGCATCTCCACCTCCCGGTCGATCATCGGCTGGGTAACCTTCGCATAGGTCTGCGTCGTGGTGATGCGTTTATGCCCCAGCATCTTCGAGAGCGTTTCCAGCGACACGCCGTTCATCAGGCAGATCGTTGTGGCATAGGTATGGCGTCCGACATGAAAGGTCAGCTTCTTTTCGATGCCGCACAAGGCAGCGATCCGTTTCAGGGACCGGTCGACCGTATTCAGATGCGGCATAAAAGAAAAGACGTGATCCGTGCCGTCCCGGTAACGTTCCAGAATGGACAAGGCAGCAGGCAGCAGTTTGACCACGTACTGTGTGTCCGTCTTGCAGCGGTTGCCTGTGACCCACCAGTCGCCGTGCGTATCCTGTTCGAGCTGTTTCCATGCAAGGGTTTTCAGATCCGCGTAGCAGATGCCCGTAAAACAGGAGAAGAGGAACAGGTCGCGGATCATACGTTGTTTCTTCGTGCGGAGCGCGGCATGCTGAAGCGTGAGGATCTCTTCCTCGTTCAGGAAAGCACGCTCCGGCGTGGGTTCGTTGTAACGGTACGAGGCGAACGGATTGCGGGGCATGATTCCGTCGTTGAAGGAGACTTTGACCACATTGATCAGGCAGTCCAGATAACGGCAGATGCTCGTGAGTTTAAGCGCCCGTTCCGTCTTTAGGTAGACATGGAACTGTTCGATAAAGGACTGTTCCAGTTCGGCAAGGGCGATGTCGCTCACACGGTATTTTACAGTAAGGAACGCTTGCAGGTGTTTCATCGTGGCAAGATAACGGTACCACGTGTTTTTCGAACGGTCGATGCCGATACGGCCGTGCAGGTCGTCCGTAAAGCTGCGGAAAGTGGCCAGCAGGGTGCGGTAACGTTTCCCGAATCCCAGCCAGGCGTTCTTCACCTTCTCGGCAGTCACGTAACTCTCCCGGTCGCGGATGTCCCGGTAGTGACGGTCGAGCTGCGAGCGGATATCGTCCAGATGCCGGTTGATACGGTCGGCTTCGAGACTCCGGCCCTTGGCACGGCCCCCGCGGACTTCCCACAAACGCTCCGGAACCGTGAGCTTCGCACTGAACTGCGAAATAGTACCGTTGATCGTGATGCGGCCCATGACCGGAACCGTAGACTGTGTTTTTTCCTTGTTCCTTTTCAGGTAGAACAGAACCTTGAACGTGCTGCGCATAAACTCTGCTTTTTTAGGGGTACAAAACTAATTTTCGCAGAGTCTTCGGTCAAGATGAATGGAAATGCAATAGACGGTAAATCACCATTTTAGGAAATAAAAGGCATTCCCGAACGAGGTAATGCTTTGGTAACTGAACCCTCGCTTGATGATGCCGCCGACTACCGATTCGAAAAACTGTATAGGGAGAACCGAATAGAAAAAACACCTGATTATCAATACCAATGCTTTTATTTGCGTTTTCATCAGATTTATGATACTTTTGATGCCAAAAGTACAACGAAAGCCGCGGTTAATTGACGACCAAAAAGCGGCAGAGAACAGCAGTCGCAGACTGCGGTTTCATCCTGTGCCTCTAAAAGTACAACGAATCCCCTCCGGACCGAAAAACGGCCCGACTGTTGCATGAAACGTTTTTTTTACTACCTTTGTCTTGACGATTCGCCTGCGTGCGGATTGTTTGCTTTGCTTCACGTGAAAACTGCAACTTTCAAATGTCGAGGCAAAGGTGCAAGGATGCTCCGCGAGTTGTCGGCCCACGGCCCGGCGACGGGGAGTTACCTGCTTTTTTATCGAAACTGCGCGTTACAGGCGTGGGTTCCTTGTATCTGTATTCGACATGGGCTGTTGCAGGCCTTCACGTGAGTATGGGTATCTTGGGGCCTGCGCCTTTCTTTTTCGAAAGCGCCGGCCCGGCATACGGACCGGCGGCTGGATGTTGCGTCACTGCTTTCTGATTCTTCATAGAATAAGCTGCCGCCGGTCCTTTTTTCTTCCGGGGGCGGCCGTGCGGAACGTCCGACCAATCTAAAATAAGCTCAACCGCAGCCGTCAAGGCCCCGCCTCCGGTTTTCTTTCTCCGCTCCCCGGCGGCAACCGACCGGAATTTTGTTATCTTTGCCATCGGACTAATTGACTGAAGTATGGGAGAACTCAACGATACGATAGCCGGCTGGCTGACGGAATGCGGATGGAACGAAGCCTATATCGGCTTGACCGCCAAGTCGATCATTGTGCTCGGAATACTCCTCGTCGCCTATGTGACGACGATGTTGTTCCGCCGTCTGGTCGTCCCGGCCCTGCAAAAAATCAGCGCCCGGACCAAAGTGACCTGGGACGACTACCTTTTCAGCGACAAGGTGATGCGCTCCGCCGCGCGGCTGATCCCGCCCGTCGTCTGGTACGTTCTGCTCCGGGCCGCCTTTTACGACATGCCCCTGCTGCTCGACGTTCTGCACAAAGGCTGCCTGATCTATTTTATCGTCGTTTTCCTGCAGCTCATCGGGGCGTTCCTCGATACGCTCTACGACATCTCCAGCCAGCACGAAACCCTGCGCAACCGTCCGCTGAAAGGCGTTTACCAGATGATCAAACTGCTGGCGGTCTGTGTCGGGGGCATTCTCATCATCAGCATCCTCATCGGCCGCGACGCCACGACTATCCTGGCCGGACTGGGCGCCTCGGCGGCCATCATCATGCTGATTTTCCGGGACAGTATCCTGGGACTTGTCGCGGGCGTACAGCTTTCGGCCAACGACATGCTGCGCCCCGGCGACTGGATCACGATGGCCAAATACGGCGCCGACGGTTACGTCACGGAGGTGACGCTGACGACGGTCAAGGTGCAGAATTTCGATAAGACCATCACTACGATCCCTCCCTATGCGCTGGTCAGCGATTCGTTCCAGAACTGGCGGGGCATGTGGGACAGCGGCGGACGGCGCATCAAACGGTCGCTGCTGATCGATGCGAGTTCGGTGCGCGTCTGTTCGGAGGACGAGTTGGCGAGGCTTCGCAAAATCGGATTGGCCGAGGTTACTGACAGTGCGGAACCCGTCGTCAACCTCTACGCGCTGCGGGAGTATGCGGCGCGTTATATAAAAAACCACCCGGGTATCCATCCCGACCTGATGCAGATGGTCCGCATGCTCCAATCCACCCCCGAGGGCATTCCGATCGAGGTTTACTGCTTCACCCGGGAGACGGACTGGGTCACCTACGAAAGGGTTCAGGGGGCTGTTTTCGACCACTTGTTCGCCGTCCTGCCCCAATTCGGACTGCGGGCCTACCAGCGCTCCTCCGACCGGGATTCGCAGCCCGGGGAGTCCTGACGGGACGCGGATCGGGCGGGTTTCGTATATTTGCCAAATTCAAAACCGAAAATAAAATGGAATTTTTAGCGCAATACAATCTGACGGGCATCGTCATCGGCATAGCCACCTTTCTGATCATCGGCATCTTTCACCCGATGGTCACCAAGGGCGAATACTATTTCGGCGTGAAAATCTGGTGGCTGTTCCTGGTGATGGGCATTGCCGCGATCATCGGTTCGATCGCCGTGCGGCACATCCTCTGGTCGACGCTGCTGGCCGTGTGGGGCGCTTCGTCGCTCTGGTCGATCGGCGAACTGTTCGAACAGCGCGAGCGTGTCGCCAAGGGCTGGTTCCCCAAAAATCCCAACCGCAAATAGCGGTTATTCCAGCCTCTGCGCGGGTGTGTCGGTCCGGGGACAGGGCGATGCCTGCGGAGTTTGGAGAATGACGATGACGACAGCCGTGACGACGAGGATCAGCCCTATCGTGTCGTCGAACGAGAATTGCTCGCCGAAATGCACGACCCCGACCAGTACCGCCGTCAGCGGCTCCATCGACCCCAGGATCGAGGTCATCGTCGGCCCGATCCGCTGGACGGCCAGCACGAGGGTGAGGTTCGAAAGTACCGTCGGCAGTAACGCCAGCAACAGCAGGTTGCGCCATGCCGGCCATGTCCCGGCTACCTCTAAGCCCGAACTCGCGAGGGCGTAAACGAGGAACAGGACCGCCGAGAAGATCAACACGTAAAACGCCACGACCAGCGGATCGAGCCTCGCAGCCCGGCTTTTCATCACGCCTATAATGTAGACGGCATAGGTCGCGACCGTCATCGCGGCGAATGCCAGTCCGCGGGCCGGATCGTTCTGCCCGGCGTCGCCCCAGGCCAGCAGGGCTACGCCTACCAGCGAGATGAAGACGGCGACGGCGATCCACACCGAACTGCGTTCGCGGAAAAAGAGCGTCATCGCGAGCGTCACCACCAGCGGATAGAGGAAATTTACGGTCGTAGCCACCCCGCTCGGGATGTAGTCGTAGGAGCGGAGCAGGCCCAGCGCCGTGGCGGCATACATCACGGCCAGCAGGGCCAGCACGGCGGCGTCGCGTCCCGAGATACGCAGGGTGCGCCGCGTGAAAAGTACCACGACCCCCGTCATCAGCGCTGCGATGAGCATGCGGTAGAAAAGGATTGCCGGCGACGCCATGCCTGCCTGCAGGAGCGGAATCGAGAACAGCGGGACCAGCCCGAAGGTCGCCGAAGAGACTACGGCGTAAAATATACCCTTGAAATTGTGCTTGGATTCTTTTTTAGCGTAACTTTACACCGCAATTACCATGCGAATACATCGAATACATATCCTGATCGCCCTGACGTTCGCCGCGACGTGTTGTACGCCCGCGGGAGGCCCCGTGCAGTTCGCGCCTCCCCCGCCTGCCGGCTGGACGGGACCGGGCCCCGTGCCGCCGCCCCGGCGGATGCGGCTGTTTTTCGGCGGCGACGTGATGCAGCACATGCCGCAGGTCAACGCCGTGCGCCGTGGCGACGGATTCGACTACGAACCCGTTTTCCGGGCGCTCGAACCCCGTATAAAGGCCGCCGACCTGGCTGTCGTCAACCTCGAAACCACCCTCACGCGCCGAAATACTTATACGGGCTATCCGCTCTTCCGATCGCCCGTGGCGTTGGCCGACGCCCTGCGCGACGCCGGTGTGGATGTCGCCGTACTGGCCAACAACCACTGCTGCGACGGCGGGGCCGAGGGTATCCGCACGAGCATCGAGGAGTTGGACCGCTGTGGAATACGTCACACGGGTGTGTTTGCGGACAGCGTTGATTACAAGGCGAATAATCCGCTCTACCTCACGTATTGCAGCATGCGGCTGGCGATCGTGAACTACACCTACGGAACCAACGGCATGCCCGTCCCGAAGGGCACGATCGTGAACCTGATCGACACTGTACGCATTGCCGCCGATCTTGCGGCAGCGCGCACCGCCGGGGTCGATTTCATTGTCGCGTGCGTCCACTGGGGCGACGAGTACCAGCGGCGCGAGAATGCCGCACAGCGGAGTTTGGCCGCATTTTTGCGTCGTCACGGAACCGACGTGGTGGTCGGGAGCCATCCGCACGTGATTCAGCCCTGGACGGCCGATTCGTCGCACGTGGTGCTTTATTCGCTGGGCAACCTCGTTTCGGGCCAGCGCCGCCGTTACACCGACGGCGGACTGGTGGCCGCCGTCGAAGCCGTCCGGCATCCCGAGGGGCGGATGACTTACCGGCTCGAAACGACGCCCGTGTGGGTCGGCGTACCGGATTACCGCATCCTGACGCCCGAAGCCGCCGACACGATGGCGCTGCCCGCGGCCTACCGCACGTTCCGCGACGACTTCGACGCACTGACCGGAAACGGCTTATAGGTAAACCGAATAGTCCCATAGGAAGAAACGATGGGATTTTTTTGGAGATTGTTTCCGGAAATTGTTATCTTTGTAACAGTAAAAACGCACACACATTAAACAACATAAGATTATGGAAAAGAGCATCAAAGGCACACGCACCGAACAGAATCTGCTGAAGGCATTCGCCGGTGAAAGCCAGGCACGCAGCCGTTACGTATTTTTCGCAAGCAAAGCCAAAAAAGAGGGCTACGAGCAGATAGCAGGCGTTTTCGCCGAGACCGCAGAGCAGGAGAAGGAGCACGCCGAGCGTTTCTTCAAGTTCCTCGAGGGCGGCGACGTGGAGATCACGGCCAGCTACCCCACCGGCCCCATCGGTACGACGGCCGAGAACCTGCTCGCTGCCGCCAAGGGCGAGAACGAGGAGTGGGACGTACTCTACCGTGAATTCGGCAAGGTCGCCGAAGAGGAGGGCTTCATGGAGATCGCTACGGCGTTCAAGATGATTTCGACCGTCGAGGCCGAGCACGAGCGCCGCTACCTGAAGCTGCTGAGCCGCCTGACGGACGGCAACTTCTTCAAGCGCGACGGCAAAATCTGGTGGCAGTGCCGCAACTGCGGTTTCATCATCGAGGCCGAGGAGGCTCCGAAGCTCTGCCCTGCGTGCAAGCACCCCCAGGCCTATTTCGAGCCCAAGAAAGAGAACTATTAGTCGCATACGACACGACGACCGGCCGCATCCTGCAAAGGGTGCGGCTTTTTTATCGGGCCTGCCCCGCGTCGACGGTTGGTTGGCTCCGGGGCGAAAGGAGCGGAATCGGGATGAAATATTCCACTGTGCAAAACGCCGATATTACGGATTTTCGTTGTATCTTTGCAAGAATCCTTTTTTTTGAACAATTCAAACACAAATATGGCAGACGAAAAAATCATCTTTTCGATGGTCGGCGTAAGCAAGACCTTCACCAACCAGAAACGGGTGCTCAACAACATCTACCTCTCTTTTTTCTACGGCGCCAAGATCGGCATCATCGGCCTGAACGGTTCGGGTAAATCGACCCTGATGAAGATCATCGCCGGGCTGGACAAGAACTTCGACGGTGAAGTGGTCTTCTCGCCGGGCTATACGGTGGGTTACCTGGAGCAGGAACCCAAACTCGACGACACGAAGACGGTCCGCGAGATCGTCGAGGAGGGCTGTGCGGCTACGGTCGCTCTGCTCAAGGAGTACGAGGAGATCAACATGAAGATGTGCGAGCCGATGGACGACGACGCGATGGCCAAACTGATCGACCGTCAGGGCGAGCTGTACGAGAAGATCGACCAGTGCAACGGCTGGGAACTGGACAGCGTGCTGGAACGCGCGATGGACGCCCTGCGGTGTCCCGATCCCGACGAATCGGTCAAGCACCTCTCGGGCGGCGAACGCCGCCGCGTGGCCCTGTGCCGCCTCTTGTTGCAGCAGCCCGACGTGCTGCTTCTAGACGAGCCGACCAACCACCTCGACGCCGAGTCGATCGACTGGCTCGAACAGCACCTCCAGCAGTATAAGGGTACGGTAATCGCCGTGACCCACGACCGATATTTCCTCGACAATGTCGCCGGGTGGATTCTCGAACTCGACCGCGGCGAAGGCATTCCCTGGAAGGGCAACTACTCGGGCTGGCTCGACCAGAAGACCACCCGCATGGCCATGGAAGAGAAGCAGGAGTCGAAGCGCCGCAAGACCCTCGAACGCGAGTTGGAGTGGGTGCGCATGTCGCCTTCGGGTCGCCACGCCAAGTCGAAGGCCCGTCTGTCGGCTTACGACAAGATGATGAACGAGGATACAAAGCAGAAGGAGGAGAAGCTCGAAATCTTCATTCCCAATGGTCCGCGTCTGGGCGACGTGGTGATCGAGGCCCACGAGGTTTCGAAAGCCTTCGGCGACCGCGTACTGTACGAAGGGTTGGAGTTCTCGCTGCCCCCTGCGGGTATCGTGGGCGTGATCGGTCCCAACGGAACGGGTAAGACTACCCTCTTCCGGATGATCATGGGCCTCGAAGAGCCTACGAGCGGTTCGTTCCGCGTGGGGCCGACCGTGAAACTGGCCTATGTGGACCAGCAGCACAAGTCGATCGACCCCGAAAAAACGGTCTTCGAGGTGATCTCGGGCGGTTTGGACCTCATGACGCTGGGCAACCGGCAGGTCAACGCCCGCGCTTATGTGGCCCGTTTCAACTTCTCGGGCGCCGACCAGGAGAAGAAGTGCGGCATGCTGTCGGGCGGCGAGCGGAACCGTCTGCACCTGGCTCTTGCGTTGAAGGAAGAAGGCAATGTCCTGCTGTTGGACGAGCCGACCAACGACATCGACGTGAACACGCTGCGCGCCCTGGAGGAAGGTCTCGAAAACTTCGCGGGCTGCGCCGTTGTGATCTCGCACGACCGTTGGTTCCTCGACCGTATCGCCACGCATATCCTCTCGTTCGAGGGCGATTCGAAGGTGGTCTTCTACGAAGGTTCCTACTCGGAGTACGAGGCCTGGAAGAAGGCGCAGGGCGGCGATACGGCGCCCCACCGCGTACGTTACAAGAAATTAATGGCATAAATATACAATGGCACAGAAACCTTCCATTCCCAAAGGCACGCGCGACTTTTCCCCTGCGGAGATGATGCGCCGCCAATATATTTTCGACTCGATTCGCCGGGTCTTCCGCTCTTACGGCTTTGCGCCGCTGGAAACCCCGTCGATGGAAAACCTTTCGACCCTGCTGGGCAAATACGGCGACGAGGGCGACAAACTCCTGTTCAAGATTCTCAATTCGGGCGACTACGCCGCGGGCCTTTCGGACGAGGAGGTGCGCAACGCATCGAAAATCTGCGAAAAAGGGCTCCGCTACGACCTCACGGTCCCCTTCGCCCGCTATGTCGTGCAGCACCAGGGCGAACTGACGTTCCCCTTCAAACGCTATCAGATTCAGCCCGTATGGCGCGCTGACCGCCCTCAGAAGGGTCGTTACCGTGAGTTTTACCAGTGCGATGTCGACGTGATCGGCACGCGGTCGCTGCTGTGCGAGGTCGAGCTGATCGAGATCGTCGAGCGGGTTTTCAAGGCTCTCGGCATCCGTGTCGCACTGAAGATGAACAACCGCAAGATCCTGTTCGGCATCGCCGAGGCCATTGGTCACGCCGACAAGATGATGGATATTACCATCGCCATCGACAAACTCGAAAAGATCGGACTGGACAACGTGAAGGCCGAACTGATGGAGCGCGGATTGGGGCAGGAGGCTGTCGACAAACTTCAACCGATACTCGAACTGAGTGGCGACAATCTGCAGAAAATTAAACAACTGCGCGATGTTCTTTCCGGCTCGGAGACGGGCATGAAAGGCATCGAAGAGATGGAAACCGTTTTCGGCTATGTCGACCGGTTAGGTATCGACCTTACGGTCGAGCTGAACCTTTCGCTGGCACGCGGTTTGAACTACTATACGGGAGCGATTTTCGAGGTCAAGGCCCTCGATTTCGCCATCGGCTCGATCTGCGGCGGTGGCCGTTACGACGATCTGACGGGCATCTTCGGTATGCCCAACATGTCGGGCGTGGGCATCTCGTTCGGCGCGGACCGCATCTACGACGTGATGACGGGCCTCGGGCTTTTCCCCGAGGATGTCAACTGCTCGACCCGGGTGCTGTTCGTCAACCTGGGCGCCGAGGAGGAGGCCGCCGTGCTGCCGTTGCTGCGCGCTTTGCGCGGCCGTGAAATCGCCGCCGAAATCTACCCCGAAGCGGGTAAAATGAAGAAGCAGATGGAATACGCCAACCGCCGCGGCATCCCCTACGTGGTGATCGTGGGATCGCAGGAGCTGGAGTCCGGAGCCGCAACCGTCAAGGACATGCGCTCGGGCGAACAGCGCCAGGTGGCCTTTGCCGAACTGGCCGGAGCGGTTCAATAAAGATACTCAACGCCGCTTTCGTGCACTGCGGCGACAAATCCCGGGCGGGGGGGGGTGAAGCGGTCTTTGGCGGCATTCCGGACCGCCCGGGTTAAACCCCTAAAATCATTACGCCATGCGCCGATTGTTCGTCATACTCGCTACCCTTTCCGTCCTGCCCCTCGCGGCGCAGAACGAAGACGACGTGCGCCAACTCCAGAAGTTCGCGCAGGTTTTCCGTTACCTTTCGGGCCTTTATGTCGATGACGTGGACATGAAACCCGTCGTCGAAGGAGCCATCACGGGCATGCTCGAAGAGCTCGACCCCCACTCGGCCTATATCGGAGCCGAGGAGATGAAAGGCGTGCAGGAGAGTTTCGACGGTGAATTCAGCGGCATCGGTGTGGAGTTCAACGTGCTGCGCGACACGGTGATCGTGGTCAACACCATCGCCGGAGGCCCTGCCGAACGGGTCGGCGTGCGTGCCAACGACCGTATCGTGCGCATCGATACGCTGAGTTCCGTGGGTATGGGACGTGCCGACGTGCCCAAATACCTGCGCGGAAAGACCGGCACGAAGGTCGAGATCGACGTTGTGCGCCACGGCACGCCCGGGCAGCTTCATTTCGTGATCGTCCGTGACAAAATTCCCCTGAACACCGTCGATGCTTCCTACAAGGTCGCCGACGACATCGGCTACATCAAGGTCAACCGTTTCGGCCGTACCACGATGGAGGAATTTACCGAGGCTTTCCGCAAACTGGGTAAACCCGGAGGCCTGATTCTCGACCTGAGGGGCAACGGCGGCGGCCTGCTGGAGCAGGCGATCGAGATGGCGGGATTTTTCCTGCCGCGCGGGGCCGTGATCGTCTCTACGGAGGGGCGCGCCGTCCCGGCTTCGTCGTTCCGTGCCCAGAACAACGGCGAGGACCTCAAGGGCCGCCTCGTGGTGCTGATCGACGAGTCGTCGGCTTCGGCCTCGGAGATCGTCGCGGGGGCTGTGCAGGACTGGGACCGCGGCGTGGTCGTAGGCCGTCCGAGTTTCGGCAAGGGACTCGTGCAGCGCCAGATCGGGCTGCCCGACGGGTCGGCCGTGCGTATTACCGTAGCCCGCTACCACACCCCTTCGGGCCGCGTTATTCAGCGGCCTTATGAAAAGGGCAAACGCCGCGAATATTACCTCGACCACCTGCGCCGCTACGACGACGCTGCGCGCGATTCGCTCGACGCGGAGGCTCCGGCTTACCGCACGCTTCGCACCGGACGTACGGTTTACGGCGGCGGCGGGATTCGTCCCGACGTTCTTGTCGAAGCCGACACGGCGGGCTATTCGAATTATTACGCCGAACTGATCCGCCGCGGCGTCGTGGCCGATTTCGTGGGCGACTGGCTCGACGGATCGCGTGACAGCCTTTCGCGCCGTTATACGACCTTCGGCGCGTTCGATGCGGGATATACCCCTTCGGACGAAGTGCTCGACGCCCTTACGGCGCTCGGCGAAACCCGGGGCGTGAAGTTCGATGCGGAAGGGTTCGCCGTTTCCGAACCCCTGATGCGGATGCAGCTCAAGGCCCTCGCAGCCCAGCGCCTATTCGGTACTGGCGCTTATTTCCAGGTCATTAACCCGGCCATGAGTCCTGCGTATGCCCGGGCCGTGGCGATTCTCGAAGATTGGGACAAGTCGGGACAACCCGTCCTGGAGCCGTAAAAATAGCGTCTCTGTTTTTGGAAATTTCCATTTCTTTTCGTATATTCGTTGATACGAGATGCGAATTGATATACTGAAACTAACCCAAAAACGACTCCTATGCTTCCCCCTACCCAGCCCCGTCGCGAAAGCGAGGATTACGGAGACCAGATTCTTTCCAAGGCCGTAAAAGCGGGCCGACGAACCTATTTCTTCGATGTTCGCTCCACGCGCGGCGACGACTACTTTCTGACCATCACCGAGAGCCGCAAAATCACGGCCCCCGACGGCACGTCGAGTTACGACCGCCACAAAATATTCCTTTACAAGGAAGATTTCTCGAAATTCGCCGAAGGGCTGAACGAAGTCGTCGAGTTCATTCGCCGCTCGAAGGAGTGTCCCGAGCCGGTGAAATAGCCCCTGGTTCCGGCTGTTTCACAAACAGCCTCCGGGGCGATCCCTGTCATTGTGCCATCCTGTTCGGTTATGGTCGGGGATCGTGCTGTCCTGTCTTTTGGGAGACGGGCAAATCTGTTGAGCCGCAAGCCCTTGCCTGATAAATTCATCTGCGATTGTTTCGTAACGGCCGTATAGCCTGAAAAATTGATGAAAACTTAATTTTCAGGTTGCGGGCTTTCGCCTTTTATCGCTACCTTTGACTTCGCCGAAGATACTCCCGCCCGGCAAAGTGCAAGCAAGCTTGCTTTTGCCCTCGCTTATTCGTATCTTTGCGTGCAAAACCAAATACGCAAACAGACTATGAATTTCTCCCGGTACATCGTACTCGCACTGAAAGGATGCGCCATGGGTATGGCCGATGTCGTTCCCGGCGTTTCGGGCGGTACGATCGCCTTTATCTCGGGTATCTACGAAGAATTGCTCGATTCGATTCGCAGCGTCAACGCCACGGCGCTCAAACTGTTGCTGAAACTCCGCCTCGGTGAGTTCTGGCGACATGTCAACGGCAGTTTCCTGCTGCCCGTGCTGCTGGGGATCGCCATTGCTATCTTCTCGCTGGCGCGGCTGATGACCTATCTGCTGACTTACCACCCTATTGCCATCTGGTCGTTTTTCTTCGGTCTGATCATCGCTTCATCGGTGCTTGTCGCCCGGCAGATCGGACACTGGAACTGGCGGACTGTCCTGGCCTTTGCCGTCGGGGCCGTCGCCGCGTGGTGGATTACTGTCGCTACGCCCGCCGAAACGCCCAACGACTGGTGGTTCGTGATGCTGTCCGGGGCCATTGCAATTTGCGCCATGATCCTGCCCGGCATCTCCGGGGCTTTCATCCTGCTGCTGCTGGGTAAATACCAGTACATCATGCAGGCCGTCGGAGACTTCAATATCCCCGTTATCGCGGTCTTCGTCATCGGAGCCGTGGCGGGTATCATCTCTTTCTCACACCTGCTGTCCTGGCTGCTCAAGCACCTGCACGACATCACGGTGGCCGTGCTGATGGGTTTCATGGTCGGTTCGCTCAACAAGGTCTGGCCCTGGAAAGAGACCGTGGAGACCTACCTCGACAGTCATGGCGTCGCACAGCCGCTCGTTCAGCACAACGTCGCCCCCGGGGCGTTCGAACAACTTACGGGACAGCCGTCGCTGCTCGTGCAGGCTATTTTGCTCTGCGCCGTCGGATTCCTGGCTATCTACGGCATCGAGTTGCTGGCCCGTATCATCGTTAAAAAAGAGGAGAAATAAACCATGCGTCGTTTCGGACTGATCGGTCGTCCGTTGGGCCATTCGGCTTCGGCGGCCTACTTCACGGAAAAGTTTAATAGGGAGGGTATAAGCGATTGTGAATATTCGCTTTACGAGTTGCCTTCGATCGAGGAGCTGCCCGGCCTGCTGGCCCGGGTCCCGGAACTCTGCGGGCTGAACGTCACGATTCCCTATAAACGCGACGTGATCGCCTTTTTGGACTCGGTTTCACACGAAGCACAGGCTATCGGGGCAGTCAACTGCATCCGCCGCAGCGCGGACGGACGCCTCGCGGGGCATAATACGGACGTTATCGGTCTCCGGGCCGCATTGAACGAGTTATTGGGAACCGCCGTGCCGGAACAGGCTTTGGTGCTCGGCACGGGAGGCGCTTCGCAGGCTGTCCAGTACGCCCTTGCCGAACGCGACATTCCCTTTGCGCTGGTTTCGCGCGAGGCGTCGAAAGGCAACTATACCTACGACAACCTGCCTTGTGAAGTCGTGGAGACCAGTCGGCTGATTATCAACGCATCGCCCGTGGGGACCTATCCCAATGTCGATGCCGCGCCGCGTATCCCCTACGCCTATGTCACGCCGGAACACTATTTGCTCGATCTGGTCTACAATCCGCCGCTGACGCAGTTTCTCGACTATGGCCGCCAGCGCGGGGCGCATATCCTGAACGGACGAACGATGTTCGTGGAGCAGGCCGAAGCCTCGTGGCGTATCTGGAATGCTTAAAGCGACGCCTTAACTAAAACCTATAATCGCATGAAAAACATCTTATTGACTCTCTGTGCAATCGTCGCCTGCTGGGCCGGGGCCTTCGCGCAGGATTTGACGCCGCCCCGTTTCGACGGAGCCGTAATTCAGGTTTTCATGACGCGCATGGCCGCTATGGCTGAAAAGATCGCCGTCGAGCAGCAGATTCCGGCCGACTCGCTCTCGCCGGTCGTAGGAATCGCCCTGCACATTGACAAAACGGGAAATGTGGCCGAATGGACGTATATGGACAATACGCGCGAAGGTCGCGACCGTGCGGAGTTCGCTCCTGCAACGGCCGCCACACGCCGGGTGCTGAAAGAAGCCTATGCCCGCCTGGGCGGAAAATGGAGCCCTGCAACCACGGCGGACGGGCGTCCGGCCTCTTACACTTCGCGGATGACGATCCGCATTCCCGTCGAGAAGGTCGAGCGGGCACTGAATCCCGATCCGCTGTTGTTTATGGGCGGGAATCCGGAGAAGAGTTTCCATGAATGGGCCAAAGTGCGTATCCGTTACGACGAACGCTTTACGGAAAAGGGCGTAGACGGAGTTGCGCACGTACGCTTCTATGTCGAGCCGGACGGACGGATCACGATCGACAAAGTTGTGCAGACTCCCAACGACAAGCTGGCGAAGGAGATGATTCGCGTCATCCGCAACAGCAAGGGGAAATGGACGCCCCGCAAGGTACGCGGCGTTCCTCAGCGTACGGCCTTCGACTACCGGGTCAATTACGGTGGCAACTGAAAACGAGAAACTCCGCCCGACGGCGGAGTTTTTTTATTGGAGTTTTGCGATGTAGCCGATAACGTCGAAGGCGGTCAGCCCGTATGCATAAGGAGCGTAAAGCGGATGACGGGGATTGCCTTTTGCCGTAGGTTCCCCGATTTTCAGCCAACGGCCGCGATGGGTGCTTAAAACGGAGTGAATATCCCGGAAACACTGCTTTAAATAGGGCTTTACGGCAATGTCGTTGCCGAACGCCACCAGGATGTCGGCGGCCGGATAGCGTTTCGCAAGACGGGCTATCCCCTCCAGATTGCGCTGGTGCATCGCTTCGTCGAGCGCCGGGGACATGCTCCATTTGTCCGTGGCGCGTTCGGACGAGAGGTTCAGCATGGTGAATCCGTCATACCCGGCATTGGCGGCAAACCGCGTAACCTTGCGCAGCGTAGGGTCCGGACGCAACTCGTTCGCCGTGCTGGGGTTGAGCCCTATGACGAAAAGCATCCTCTCCCCGGCTTGCTCCAGGATAAAGCGATAAGCGCCTTGCTCCTGCCCGGTTTCTTCCCAGTATGTCGGTTTGTAGCGGATGGCGGGGCGCTGTTTCATCGGTGCCGCAGCATCGCTTTGGCTTTTTCGAACTCCTCTTCGCGGACGACTACCTGGGCAGGCATGGTCCCGATCGGATAGATGGCCGACATGTATTCGTTGCGGATAGTCGACCAGATGCCGGCGCTGTCGAGCATCGACTTGGCTATTTCGGCCTCTGTAATGGTGTTGTACTCCGCCAGTACAACCAACGAGTCGTCTTTCATATTTTTTCGGTTTTGGTTCGGTATTTAAAGTTAAGCATTTTGTTGATAAAATGCAAGAGCCCTGCCACGAATCTTCAATAAATACGTTATCTTTGTCTGACGATAACTTCAGGCACAGATAGACTGCACTTCGGCAAAACAAGTTGCCCGGCACTTGATTTTGCCCTCGCTTTGTATTATCTTTGCATACGCAAAATTTTGACGCAATGCCCCAGTTCGTACATCTTCACGTACATACCCAATATTCGATTCTGGACGGTCAGGCCAGCATCCCCCGACTCGTGGACAAAGCCATGGCCGACGGCCAGCCCGGCATCGCCGTGACAGACCACGGCGACATGTTCGGCATCAAGGAGTTTTTCAATTACGTCCAGAAGGTCAAAGGCAAGAATAAAGACAAGGCCGCCGAATGCGAAGCCCGCATCGCCGCCCTGCGCGACGGCACGGAGGCCTGTGCCGACCCCGCTGCGGAGATCGCCAAATGTGAGAAACAGTTGGCGGAGTGCAAGCGCCGGCTGGCCTTCAAACCGATCATCGGCTGCGAGGTCTACGTGGCGCGCCGCCGGCTGCACGACAAGGAAGGCAAGCCCGACCAGAGCGGCTACCACCTGATCCTGCTGGCCAAGAATCTCAAGGGTTACCACAACCTCATCAAGATCGTTTCGAAAGCGTGGACCGACGGTTTCTACATGCGTCCGCGAACCGACCGTGCGGAGATCGAGAAATACCACGAGGGACTGATCTGCTGTTCGGCCTGTCTGGCCGGCGAGGTTCCGCGCGCCATTACGGCGAACGACCTCGAAAAGGCCGACGAGTCGATCCAATGGCACAAGAAGGTCTTCGGCGACGACTATTACCTGGAGTTGCAGCTCCACAAGGCTACCGTCGAGCGGGCCAACCACGAAGCCTACCCCATGCAGTTGCATGTCAACAAATACCTGCGTGAACTGGCCGCGAAGCACAACGTGCGGATGGTCTGCACCAACGACGTGCATTTCGTGGACGAGGACAACGCCGAGGCGCACGACCGTCTGATCTGCCTTTCGACGGGCAAGGACCTCGACGACCCCAAGCGCATGCTCTACTCCAAACAGGAGTGGCTGAAAACCACGGCCGAGATGGCCGCGATCTTCGGCGAGACCGACCCCGAAGCGATGGCCACGACCGTGGACATCTGCAACCAGGTCGAGTGCTACTCGATCGACCATGCGCCGATCATGCCCGAATTCGAAATTCCCGTCGAGTTCGGAACCGAAGCCGAATACCGCGCCCGCCTCACGGAGAAAGACCTTTTCGACGAATTCACGCGCGACGAAAACGGCAATGTGGTGATGTCGGAGGAGGACGGGCTCAAGAAAATCCAGAAACTGGGCGGATACGACAAACTCTACCGCATCAAGTTCGAAGCCGACTACCTGGCCAAGCTGACGATGGACGGCGCGCATAAGCGCTATGGCGATCAGTTGACCGAAGAGCAGGAGGAACGACTGAAATTCGAGCTGCACATCATGAAGACGATGGGTTTCCCGGGCTACTTCCTGATCGTGCAGGACTTCATACGCGCCGCACGCGAAGAGTTGGACGTGTCGGTGGGACCGGGCCGCGGTTCGGCCGCAGGTTCGGCTGTGGCCTACTGCCTCGGCATCACGCAGATCGACCCGATCGCCTACGACCTGCTGTTCGAGCGTTTCCTGAATCCCGACCGTATCTCGCTCCCCGATATCGACGTTGATTTCGACGACGACGGACGCGGACGCGTCCTGAACTGGGTGACGCAGAAATACGGCAAGGAAAAGGTCGCGCATATCATCACCTACGGTACGATGGCCACCAAACTGGCCATCAAGGACGTGGCGCGCGTGCAGAAACTGATGCTCTCGGAGTCGGACCGCCTCTGCAAACTGGTTCCGGACAAGATTCCGGACAAGAAGCTCAACTTGCAGACCGCCATCGACTACGTTCCCGAGCTGAAAGCCGCCGAGCAGTCGGACAACCCGATCCTGCGCGACACGATCCGTTATGCCAAGATGTTGGAAGGCAACGTCCGCAATACGGGCGTGCATGCCTGCGGTACGATCATCTGCCGCGACGACATCACCGACTGGGTCCCCGTCTCGACGGCCGACGACAAGGAGACCGGCGAGAAGATGCTCGTCACGCAGTATGAAGGTTCGGTGATCGAGGACACGGGCCTTATCAAGATGGACTTCCTGGGTCTGAAGACCCTTTCGATCATCAAGGATGCCGTGGAGAACGTCCGCCAGACCAAGGGTATTGCGGTCGACATCGACGATTTCACGATCATCAACGACCCTGTGACCTATAAACTCTACGGCGAGGGCCGCACCGTCGGAACGTTCCAGTTCGAGTCCGCGGGTATGCAGAAATACCTCCGCGAATTACAGCCCTCGACCTTCGAGGACCTGATCGCCATGAATGCCCTCTACCGGCCCGGCCCGATGGACTATATCCCCGATTTCATCGCCCGTAAGCACGGCCGCAGTCCCATCGTGTACGACATCCCCGTCATGGAGAAGTACCTGAAGGACACCTACGGCATCACGGTCTACCAGGAGCAGGTCATGCTCTTGTCGCGTCTTTTGGCCAACTTCACCCGCGGCGAGTCGGACACGCTGCGTAAGGCGATGGGTAAGAAACTCAAGGACAAGCTGGACCACCTGAAGCCCAAGTTCATCGAGGGCGGCAAGAAGAACGGCCACGACGCGAAGGTGCTCGAAAAGATCTGGGGCGACTGGGAGAAATTCGCCTCCTATGCGTTCAACAAGTCGCACGCCACGTGCTACTCGTGGGTAGCTTACCAGACGGCGTACCTCAAGGCCAACTACCCTTCGGAGTATATGGCCGCCGTGCTGAGCCGAAACCTCACGAACATCGAGCAGTTGACGCTTTACATGAACGAGTGTAAGCGCATGGGCATCAGTGTTATGGGGCCTGACATCAACGAATCGATGCGGCAGTTCTCGTCCAACGCAGCCGGTGACGTGCGTTTCGGTCTCGCGGCCGTGAAGGGCGTCGGCGCAGCAGCCGTGGAGAGCATCATCGCCGAACGTAAGGCCAACGGTCCGTTCAAGGATATCTACGACTTCATCGAGCGGGTTAACTATTCGCTCGTCAACCGCAAATGCCTCGAAAACCTCGCTTATGCCGGGGCGTTCGACTCGATCACGGATTTCGCCCGCTGCAAGTTCTTCGGCATCGACCTGCGCGATTCGAGCGGCATCACCTTTATCGAGCAGTTGATGCGTTACGGACAGCGCTTCCAGACCGAGCAGAACAACGCCCAGCAAAGTCTGTTCGGCGGCGGCGAGCACGTCGACATCCAGCGCCCGGTACTTCCGTCCTGTGCCGACTGGAGCCAGTTGGAGAAACTTACGAAGGAGCGCGAAATGGTGGGACTCTACCTTTCGGCACACCCGCTGGACGACTATAAGGTCATCATCGACCATATGTGCAAGACCCAGCTTTCGGAACTGGAGAACCTCGACGCGATCAAAGGGCAGGAGATCGCTGTGGCCGGCATGGTCGTAAGCGTCTCGAACCTGATGACCAAAACCGGCAAACCGTGGGGCAAGTTCAAACTCGAAGACTATAACGGCGGCCACGAGTTCGCCCTCTTCGGCAAGGATTACGAGAACTTCCGCAAATACCTGTTTCCGGACTATTTTCTCTTTATCCGGGGCCGTGTGCAGCCTAAGCCCTACAACGACCAGGAACTCGAGTTCAAGATCATTTCGATGGTCCAGCTCCAGGAGATGCGCGACACGATGATCAAGGAGATGTACGTGCACCTGCCGATCGAGGATGTGACCGAAAAGCTGATCCGCGAACTTACGCAGAAGGTCAAGGAGTCGAAGGGCGATACGCTGCTGCGGCTGAGCGTCTACGACCGCGAAGCGCAGGTCTCGCTGGGCCTCTTTTCGAAGAGTCACAAGGTGAGCCTCTCGCCGTCTTTGGTCGGATTCCTGGATGATAACCACATTCACTATTCAATCGCATAATCGGACATAAAATCATAATTTAAAACTGTGAAACAATGGCATTAGCAATCAACAAAGACAATTTCGAGGCGCTGGTCGCAGGCGATCAGCCGGTAGTTATCGACTTCTGGGCCGAATGGTGCGGTCCCTGCCGTACGATGTCGCCCATCGTGGATGAACTGGCTGCGGAGTTCGAAGGCAAAGTCGTCATCGGCAAGTGCGATGTGGAGGAAAACGACGACATCACGATAAAGTACGGCGTGAGGAACATCCCGACGATCATCTTCCTCAAGGGCGGCGAACTCGTCGACAAACAGGTCGGCGCCTGCTCGAAGGACGCCCTGAAAGCCAAAATCGAGAAACTGCTCTAAGCGATGCTGCGTACCATCGACTTCCACGGACTGAAAGGCGTGGAGTTTTCCAAGGGCGATTATACGGCGATCCTTATTCCGGAGATGGGGGCCAACCTCGTGCGGCTGGCCAACACCAGGCTGGGCGCGGAGATTCTGCGTACGCCCGGAGCCGACGAGGTCGAGACTTTCAAGGCCCGTCCCCAGGTCTTCGGACTGCCCATCCTGTTCCCGCCCAACCGCATCGCTGACGGCCGTTATACGTTCGAAGGTCGCACGTACCAGTACCCGATCACCATCGAGAAGGAACACAACTACCACCACGGCGTCCTCAAGAGCGAGGCGTTCATGGTGTCGAAAGCCCGTGAGACGGACGAAGAGGTGATGATCGAGTGCCGTTATTATGCCAATGCGGGCAACGATGCGATTTTCCGCGATTTTCCGCACGAGTTCAAGTGCAAAATCACCTATTGGCTCTCGGCCGAAGGGCTGGAGCAGGAGATGATGTTTTCGAACCGCAGCAAGATGCGCATGCCAGTGGGCGTAGGCTTCCATACCCCGCTGTCGATTCCGTTTGCAGGAGGCTCGGATGCTGATTACGTGATGCGCGCCGCAGTTGGAGAACAGGTTGAACTCAGCGAACGTAACCTGCCGACAGGAAGGAAGTTGCCGTTGTCGGAGAAATTTGCCAAACTGCGCAGCGGAGGCCTTCGGGTCACCGGCTGCGAACCGATCGAAGCCGGGTTTACGCTGAGCGAAATCGACGTGGACGGCAAGCATTTCCGCGGCGCATTGGTCGAGAATATCCGTACGGGTGTGAGGACCTTTTACGAGGTGGATTCCCAGACGACCTACTGGACGATCTGGAACAACGGCGGGCAGGTCCCCTACTGTTGTCCCGAACCGCAGTCGTGGACTACGAACGCCCCCAACCTCGCCGCACCCGCGGCCGAAGGATTCCGGTCCATCGCCCCGGGCGAATCGTGGCGCATGACTTTCCGGCTCTACGCTAAATAATAAAAGAGGAGGTCTTCGGACCTCCTCTTTTATTTAGAACGACTCGTTGAACACCGTTTCCGACAGCGGTTTGCGCAGCATGTCGTGACGGTCGGGATCGGACGGAATGCCCTCCCCGTAGCCGACGAGCAGGATATTGACGGGTTCCACATGTTCGGGCAGCGAGAACTCCTCGCGCACGGCTTCGGGCTTGAACATACAGATCCACAGCGTGTCGAGGTCCAGCGATGCCGCGGCGAGCATCATGTGGTCGGTGACGATCGAAGCGTCGATGTCGCCGATCTTCTTGTCGTCGTACTTGCGGGTCCACACTTCGTCGGTATCGGCGCAGACGATGATAGCCGTCGGAGCTCCGAAATTACGCGTACAGCGCGCAAGGCGCTCCATCCCTTCTTTCGATTGCACGACTACCAGCCGCTGGGGCTGGCGGTTGGCTCCCGTGGGAGCTACACGGCCGGCTTCGAGGATAAGGGCCAGTTTCTCCGGCTCGACCTGTTTGTCGAGGTATTTGCGGCAGGCGTACCGCTTCTTCGCCAATGCTAGAAAATCCATGCTTTTTCAGTTTACAAAGGCAAAGGTAATAAAAATCGGGCCACGGCAATCCCTCCCTGCGGCAGAATTTGTCAGTCCGCACTGACATTCTGTCAGAAAAAAGGCGCTGGCACACCGTTTGTTGAATCAGAAGCAGGAAATCATAAAAACAACAACGATAAAAACTATGAAAAACGGAAAAATCGGAGTTACAACGGAGAACATTTTCCCCGTGATCAAAAAATTCCTTTACTCAGACCATGAAATTTTCCTGCGTGAGTTGATCTCGAATGCCGTGGACGCCACCCAGAAACTGAAGACCCTCTCGTCGATCGGCGAGGCCAAGGGCGAACTGGGCGACCTGACGATCCATGTAGCCGCGGACAAGGATAAAAAGACGCTCACGGTGACGGACCGCGGCGTAGGTATGACGGCCGAAGAGGTGGACAAATACATCAACCAGATCGCTTTCTCGGGAGCCGAGGAGTTTATGGAGAAATATAAGAACCAGGCCATCATCGGGCACTTCGGACTGGGCTTCTACTCTTCGTTCATGGTCGCCGACAAGGTCGAAATCTTCACGAAATCCTTTAAGGAGGGAGCCAAAACGGTACATTGGAGCTGCACCGGTTCGCCCGAGTTCGAAATGGAGGAGACCGACGAGGCCCGTGACCGCGGTACGACGATCGTCCTGCACCTTGCGGAAGACACGCTGGAGTATGCCGAGGATTCGAAGATCGAAGGCCTGCTGAAGAAATACTGCCGCTTCCTGCCCGTGCCCATCGCCTTCGGCAAGGTCAAGGAGTGGAAGGACGGCAAATATGTCGATACCGACAAAGACAACATCATCAACAACATCGATCCGCTGTGGACCCGCAAGCCCGCGGAGATCACTGAGGAGCAATACAAGGAGTTCTACCACGAACTGTACCCGATGAGCGACGAACCGCTGTTCTCGATCCACCTGAACATCGACTATCCGTTCCACCTGACGGGTATCCTCTATTTCCCGAAGATTCACAACAATTTCGAGATTCAGAAGAACAAGATACAGCTCTACTCGAATCAGGTGTATGTGACCGACCAGGTCGAGGGCATCGTACCGGAGTACCTGACGCTGCTGCACGGCGTGATCGACTCGCCGGACATTCCGCTGAACGTTTCGCGCAGCTACCTGCAAAGCGACGCCAATGTGAAGAAGATTTCAAGCTACATCACCCGCAAGGTCGCAGACCGCCTGCAGGAGTTGTTCACGACGATGCGTTCGGACTATGAATCGAAGTGGGACGACCTGAAAATCTTCATCCAGTACGGCATCCTCACCGACGAGAAGTTCGCTGAGAAAGCCGCGGAGATCATGCTCTGGAAGAACATCGAAGGCAAGTACTTCACCCCCAAAGAGTATGTCGAGAAGGTCAAGGAGAACCAGACCGACAAGAACAAGACGGTGATTTTCCTTTACGTCGACGACCCCGTGGAGAAACACACGTTCCTCGAAGCGGCCAAGGGCAAGGGGTATGACGTGCTCGTCATGGACGGCCAGTTGGACAACCACTACGTCAACTGGTACGAGTCGAAGAACAAGGAGAGCCGTTTCGTGCGCGTGGACAGCGACGTGATCGACAAACTGATCCAGAAGGAGGAGAACGTCAAGATGTCGCTCAGCGAAGGGCAGCAGGAGGTGCTGACGCCCGTGTTCGAGAGCCAGATGCCCAAGGACGACAAGATACACTACAACATTTCGTTCGAGGCCATGTCGCCCGACGAGGCGCCGGTGGTCATCACGCAGAACGAGTTCATGCGCCGCATGAAGGAGATGGCCCAGACGGGCGGCGGCGGTATGAGCCAGTTCTACGGCCAGATGCCCGACAACTTCACCATTGCGGTGAACGGCAACCACCCTATCGTCATCGACATCCTGGCCGACGTGGAGAAATCCTACGGCGACAAGCTTAAGACGATCACCAAAAAGATCGACGCGGCGGTGGCCGAAGAGAAACGTTTCGACGAGGTCGTGAAGGACAAGAAGGAAGAAGACCTCTCGGCAGAGGAGAAATCGACCCGCGAGGAGTTGTCGAAGAAGATCGTTTCCCTGCGCGACGAGCGCAACGAACGCCTGCGCGAGATCGGCGGTGAAAACCGCCTTGTCAAGCAGATCATCGACCTGGCGCTGCTGACCAACGGCATGCTCAAGGGCAAGAACCTGACGGATTTCATCCAGCGTTCGATTTCGCTGATCGAAAAATAGGTTCCGAAAAACTTTTGTGGGAGAGGCTGCACTTTCAGGTGCGGCCTTTTTTGTTTTCGCCGGACTTATTCCGTAACTTTTTCCGCGATTATTGCGTCCAAACGGTATAATCTGAGAAACAAATCGTTATATTTGTTTTATCACTACAAATCCAACCCTTATGAAAAACCTCCTGATCCTGATTACCGCGGCGGCCGGAACGTTCCTGTCGTCCTGTACCCCGGCCGACCGCGTCGTGGAAAACCCGCTGATCGAAACGGCCAACACGCGAACGCTCGACATCGTGAAAGTCGAACTGAGCGACACGGCGACCGTGCTGCATGTGAACGCCTACTTCCGGCCTAAAAACTGGATCGTCATTTCGTCGGACAGCTACCTGCAGGTTCCCGCCATGAAATTCCGCCTGACCGGAGCCGAAGGAATCACACCCGACTCGCTGTTCTGGATGCCCGATTCGGGCGAAGCGTCGTTCGTACTCAAGTTCCCGTCCCTGCCCCGCGGCACGAAATCGTTCGACTTTATCGAATCGGACTGCGACGACTGTTTCAAACTCTACGGCATAGACCTGACGGGTAAAAAGGAGTATCCCGAATATCCCGAAGGCTTGCCGAAGGCGCTGCGCAAAGCCCCGAAGGACGGTCCTGTGCCCGATCCGATTTTGGCGGTCGGCGAGACGACCGTAAACGTTCATTTCTTAGGGTTCCGCGAAGGGATGTTCAAGGAGGCGACGCTTTATGTCAATTCGCTGCTCGACAGACAGAAACAGTACGATGCGCCGGTAGACCCCGAAAGCGGCGTTGCGACCTTCCGGTTCGAACAATACGGTACGGGATCGGCCTTTCTCGCAAATACGGGAGTTTACTTCACGCAATTCTGGGTTGCTCCCGGCGAAAAGATGGACCTTTATGCCGACCTGCGGAGTGCTGGTAAAGCCATCGTAGAGCGTCGGAATAAGGAACAGCCGGGACATTCCGGGCCGCGGCTCTACTCGACCGGAACCTATGCCGATCTGAATATGCTCTGCGACCGGAACGAATGCGGAAGGATCGCGCTCGACAAATACACGGGTGAATTCGCCGACTACCGGATGACGGCGGACGAATATACGCAGATGCTCGTGTCGAAATACAAGGCGCTCTCCGACAGCATCGCCCGCAGCGGCATGTCGGAGATGGTCAAGGAAATGTCGTTACTTTCATTGCAGCAGGAAACACTTCTAGCTATCGCATCCGGCACGTTCCTGATGGAGCATAACTACCGGGCGGTGAACAACAAATGGGAGCGCAGCGACAAAATCGATTACAAATTCGCAGAGATCGGTCCGGAGCATATCGCCGCTGTCTGCAACCTTTTCGACGCTACCGATCCCAAACTGGTGATGGGTTCCAATATCGGCGATTACCGTCTTGCGGCGGTGAATCCGAATGTAGACTGGACGAAAACCGCGAACATCACCGAAGGCCCGTTGGCCGACCTGCATAAAACTGGCCTCATGCCCTCCAAAGCCGAGAATAACGAACTCACGGAAGAGGATCTCGCCGAACTCCGGTCGCTGAAAAATCCCTTCTATGCCGAGGCCTGCGAAGCCATCCAGGCCAAGGTGCGCAAAGACCTGGCTGCGCTGGAAGGTACGGTAAAGATCGAGCAGGCGCCCGACGTAAGCCTCGATAAACTCTTCGACGCCATCGTCGCGCCCTACAAGGGCAAGGTCGTGATGGTCGATTTCTGGAACACCTGGTGCGGACCGTGCCAGGCCGCGATCAAGGCCAACGAGCCGCTCAAGACCGGAGAGTTGAAGAGCAACGATTTGGTCTGGATTTACATCGCCAACGAGACTTCGCCGCTGGTGACCTACAAGACCCAGATCGGTAAAATCGCCGGCAAGCACTACCGGCTGAACGACAAACAGTGGGAATACCTGTGTAAGCAGTTCAAAGTCGACGGCATCCCCTCCTACGTGGTGGTCGACAGGGACGGAACCTACAAACTGCGCAACGACCTGCGGGACCACGGCAAACTGAAAAAGACGCTCAAAGCAATGATCGAATAACGAAAACGACCGCCTCCTTCCGGGGCGGTCGTTCCGTTGAAGGCGGGAACAGGCAGGGCGAAAACCCAAAGTGTCCGGTCCTTATGCGTTTCGCCGCTCGATCTCGCTGATATTTTCGATCTTTTTCTTCCGGAGGAAGCCGTAAACGCCGTCGAGGTGCTCGATGACGCGGCCGTGTGAAAATTCGTAGATCTTGTGCGTCAGTCCGTCGAGAAAATCGCGGTCGTGGGAGACGATGATCAGCGTGCCGTCGAACGCCATCAGCGCTTCCTTGAGAATTTCCTTGGTCTTCAGGTCGAGGTGGTTGGTCGGCTCGTCGAGAATCAGCAGGTTAACGGGCTCCAGCAGCAGTTTGATCATCGCCAGACGGGTCCGCTCGCCGCCGGAAAGCACCTTGACGAGTTTTTCGCTGGCATCCTTGCCGAACATGAAAGCGCCGAGGATATCGCGGATACGGGTCCGGATGTCGCCCACGGCGATGTCGTCGATGGTTTTGAAGACGGTGATCGACTCGTCGAGCCCCGACGCTTCGTTCTGCGCGAAATAGCCGATCTTGACGTTGTGGCCCATCTGGATCGCACCTTCGAAGTCGATCTGGCCCATGATTGCCTTGACCATCGTGGACTTACCTTCGCCGTTGCGGCCCACGAAGGCGACTTTGTCGCCCCGCTCGATGGTGATCGACACGTCGCTGAATACACGGTGGTTGCCGTATGCTTTGCCCAGCTCGGTCGTGATAACGGGATAGGAACCCGACCGCGGAGCAGGCGGGAAACGCAGGTTCAATGCCGACGTATCCTCCTCGTCCACCTCGATAAGTTCCAGTTTTTCGAGCATCCGCACACGCGACTGCACCTGGTTGGTCTTCGAATAGGTTCCCTTGAACCGCTCGATAAACTCCCGGGTTTCGGCGATCATCTTCTGCTGGTTATCGTAGGCCGCCTGCTGCTGCTCGCGCCGTTCGCGCCGTAGCTCGAGGTAATGCGAATAGTTGACCTTGTAGTCGTAGATGCGTCCGCGCGTGATTTCGATGGTGCGCGTGGTGATGTGGTCCACGAAGGCTTTGTCGTGTGAAATGACCATCACCGCCTTGGCGTTGTTCATCAGAAAATCCTCCAGCCATTCGATGGATTCGATGTCGAGGTGGTTCGTCGGCTCGTCCAGCAACAGCAGGTCGGGTTTCTGAAGCAGCAGTTTGGCCAGTTCGATGCGCATGCGCCATCCGCCCGAAAATTCGGAGGTCTGCCGCGTGAAGTCCGAGCGTTCGAAACCCAGACCCAAAAGGATGCGTTCCACATCCTCCTGATAGTTGGTGAGGTCCACGGCATAGAATTTCTCGGAAATGGACGTCACCTCCTCGATCAGGCGCATGTACGATTCGCTTTCATAGTCGGTGCGGGTCGTGAGCTGCTCGTTGAGCGCCGCGATCTGCCGCTCGATCTCGAACAGGTGTTCGAAAGCCCGCGAGGTCTCTTCGACGAGCGTGCGGCCGTCTTCTACCGTCAGGTGCTGGGGCAGATACCCCACTTTGCCGCCCTCGCTCACCGTTACACGGCCGCGCGTTGGGGTTCGCACCCCGGCGATGATCTTCAGCAGGGTCGATTTGCCGGCTCCGTTCTTGCCCATCAGGGCGATCCGGTCCTTGTCGCCGATGACGAACGAAATATCTTTGAAAAGCGTCGTGCCGCTGAACTCTACGGTCAGCGAGTCTATTGAAATCATAAGTTATCGCAAATTGAACCGCAAAGATAGCAATTTATTCGGACTTTGCCGGGGTCGAAAGCCTTGTTCTGAACGGCCTGAAAAAACCGCCTCGGACAGCGAAGCGGTGTAAAGAGGGTCGGAAATCGGATTCTTATTCGGTCCAGCGGTTTCGGATCAGTTCCAGGAACCACTCCGGACAGCGGCACGGACGCCGCGAATCGCTGTGTATAAAACCCAACTGCGTCATGCCCGTGTTCAGCAGGTCGCCCTTCTCGTTGTAGATTTCGTAGAAGAAATTGATGCGTGTGCTGGGAATCTCCCTGAGGATGATGCGCACCGTCAGCAATTCGTCGAAATAGGCAGGTTTGCGGTATTTCGACTGCACTTCGAGGATCGGCATCATGATCCCCCGGCGTTCGACTTCGGCGAACGACATACCTAACTCGCGCAGAAACTCGCTGCGGGCGGCTTCGTAGTAGCAGATGTAATTCGAATGGTGGCAAATGGCCATCTGGTCGGTGTGTTTGTACCACACGCGTATCTGACAATCGTGGCTTAACATGGCTTCTCTATTTTTTCGTTTTTAATTTTCCGGGGTACGGTCGGGCCGGCAGCATCGGAGCGGTCCATCGCCTCTGAAACCGGCTTCCCGGGCCGGGGGCCTAACAGCAATTCGGCCTCTGCGGTTTTTCCCTCTTCCAACAGGCGCCGGATCTTTGTCGAACTGACGTTCATACCGCCGACGCTGCACGGTTCGACTTTCACGACCTTCAGTCGTCCCGGCGCTGCGAGCGCCTCGCAGTCGATCCGGTCATGGCCGAAGCGGTGGTTGAAACCTGCAACGAGGGTTTCGGCTCCGACCCGGCCGATCAGGTAGTCGTTCACAAACTCCTCGCCGGAGAGGGCACTGAACGTTCGGTCGAACGGTATGACGATCACATTGTCGACTCCCAGTTCCGCCAGCAGGGACAGTTTCTCGTCGAGCGTCGTCAGCAGGCGCAGCCCTTCGGCCCGGCCCAGCGTGATGCGCGGATGCGGCTCGAAGGTCAGCACGATACTCTCGCCGCCGTTGGCGCGGGCTTCGGCGACCAGCCGCCCGATCAAAGCCCGGTGGCCCAGGTGTACGCCGTCGTACGACCCGACGGTCACCGCCGGACGGACGAATTGCGGAAGCGTATCGAAACCGTGAAAAACCCTCATCTCTCCCTCTCCCGGCACGCGTTTACGAGTTGCTGCCGTCGCTCTCCTTGACGAAGTAGGCGACTTTTTCGAGCAGCGTGGTGATGTCGTAGTTCTCGACGATGATTCCCTGGGGGAAATTCAGCGGCGTGGAGGTGAAGTTCAACACGCCCCGTATGCCGGCGTTGATGATCGGCAGCACGAGGCTCGGGGCCACTTTCGTCGGCGACGAAACGATGACGATCGAAATATCCTTGTCCTCGACCACCTCTTCGAAGGTGTCCATGTGGTAGCACGGGATGCCGTCGATGGTCTTGCCTACCTTTCCGGGATCGACATCGAACGCCGCCGTGATCCGCAGCTTGAGGCCTTTGCCGTTGAAGTATTTGGTGATGGCCTGGCCCAGGTGGCCCATGCCCAGCACAGCGATGTTCATCGCCGAGGGGCTGTCGAGGATGCGGCTGATGTACTCGATCAGCACCTGCACGTCGTAGCCCTTCTTCGTATCGCTCGAAAAACCGATCAGCATCAGATCGCGGCGCACCTGCACGGCGGTGATGCCGTGGATACCCGCCAGCACATGCGAAAAAATGTGCGTGATACCCTGCCGGTGGCTGGCAAGCAGCGTACGGCGGTATTCGCTCAGCCGTTCGATGGTTTTCTCCGGAATCGTATTCGTCAAGGATGCCATGGTTCTCTATTCGATGGTTATGGTGAAATCGCTGTTGTAGTTGACCCGTGTCCAGTTGCGGTTGACGTGGTTGTCGCGGCCTTCGTCCTGTCCGAACAGGTAGGTCGTCTGCAACGGCGTATAGCGGCGGCCTTCGAGGTCGTACTCGATGTCGCCGTACATGGCCGGGGCGAAGATCATCGCCGTGTCGTAACCCCGGTATGAGAAGAGTGTCGGAAGCGCGCCGAACGAACGGATATAGGCGTTATCGAACGCCTTCACGGTCTGCGAATCGCGCTTGGCGTGGTAGGTCGAGAAGAAGATCACACGGTCTTTGAAGAACATCGCGCGATCGACGGTGTTGTAGCGGTTCCAGCGGGTATTGCCCAGCACCACGAAACGCGGGGCCGTGCGGCCGCGGCTCGTGAGGCTCGTATCGGCCGACGCGAGGGCCGCGAGAATGCGGTCGATGTCCACCTCGCTGTCGGAGAGAATGATGAAGACGTTGTCGTCCGTGTTTTCCAGCAGCGGTGTGAGGTCGCTCGGGCTGTTGGCCGAGCGGGACGAAGGATGCTCGTATTTATAGGTGTACCGGCGGGATTCCGAATCGCCCAGCAGCGCGAGCATCTCGCGTTCGAACTCCTTGTCGGTCGTCTCGGTGTAGATCAGCGTCACACGCCTGTCGCCGTTGATCAGGTCGCCCGCCTTCTCGTACTTGCGCGAAGGGTCGGGAGCGAGCTGGAACAGCGCGTCGCTGTTCATCGCTTCGATATTGGCCAGCGGCGATACCACGGGAACCTGTTTGCGCTCGGCGAAACGGAGCACCGGAGCCAGTCCCTCTTCGTAGACGGGACCGACGATCAGGTTCGCTTTCCGGAAAGCGTCGCTTTCGACGATCTCGCGGATGCGTGCCGAGTCGCGGGCCGTGTTGTAGAGGTCTACGTTCACCGAACGGCCGTATTTGGTCTTTACGCTGTCCAGTCCCAGCAGGAAACCCTGGTAAAACTCCAGGTAGTTGCCGTTGGCTTCGCCGTCGACGGCAAGGGGCAGCAGCAGCGCTACATTGAGCGGCTCGCTGGCCCGGAGCGCCCTGAAGTCGATCTGTACGGCCTGGGGCTCTGCATCCGGAACGCTGTCCCGGTGCTGGAGGCTATCGGCGCCCGCAGGGGCCTGTCCGGCCTCGGGTGCAGGAATCTTGACCATGGCCCCGGCCTTGAGGTCCGCGGGTTTCAGCCCCCCGTTGAGCGCACTGAACTCGGCTTCCGTGATCCCGAAGCGGCGCGAAAGCGAATAGAACGTCTCGCCCGGATGGACGATGTGGTAGGCCGTTCCCTTGTCGGCTACGCTGTTCAGCGACTGGCGGTACTCCTCCCACTGCTCCTTCGTGCCGGCTTCGTCTTCCGATCCGATCTGTTTCTTGCGGATCAGAATCCGTTCGCCGAGGCGCATGTGCAGCGGATCGAGGTTCGGATTGTCCTCCAGGATGGTTTTCACCGGAATTTCATATTGACGCGAAATAGCGTAGAGCGTCTCGCCCTTCGAGATGAAGTGGAAATCGAAGGTCTTGCGCAGCTTCTTGTCCGATTTGGGTTCGGGAACATCGGCCACGAAGGGAATCTTGATGTTCTCGGCGGTTTTCAGGCCGCGGGCAATCGAGGGGTTGTTTTCGAGAATCACCTTCTCGCCCACCCCGTAGGTTTTCGAAAGTCCGTAGAGCGTCTCGCCCGCCTGCACCGTGTGGATATAATACTTCGCACCGTTGATGTAGACGATCGTCTGGGACTTCCCGGCCGCCAGGGCGCAAAGCCCCCACGCGATCAGCAGGAGTGTGGCAAAGAGTCGTTTCATCGTCATTTCATTTTTTCGCGCATCCGGATCTCGGTGATGACCTTCTTGGTGTAGAGCGGGAAATCGCCGTTCATCATCCAGGCGTAATAACTGGGTTCGATGCGGAATACCTCGGCGACCGAACGCCCCTTGTACTTGCCGAACCCGAAGACCTCCTCGCCCTTCTCGTTGAAGAGGATGCGCCCGGCATAGTCGGCCGCCTCGGCGCGGCACGAGTATTCGGCCAGCTTGTCGATGTCGTTCTCCAAATCGTCGTACCGGTCCAACTGGGCCATCAGCACCTCGTAGGTAGCCTTCGTGTCGGCTTCGGCCGAGTGGGCGTCCTCCAGGTTGCGGTCGCAGTAGAACTTATAGGCCGCTACCAGCGTGCGCTGTTCCTTCTTGTGGAAGATATTCTGCACGTCGATGAACTTGCGGCGTTTGAAATCCACGTCCACACCGGCGCGCAGGAACTCCTCGACCAGCACCGGCAGGTCGAAGCGGTTCGAGTTGAAGCCGCCGAAATCGCAGCCGCGGACGAACTGTTCGAGCGAACGCGCCACCTGCGCGAACGTCGGGCAGTCCTTCACGTCCTCGTCCGTGATTCCGTGTACGGCCGTAGCCTCCTCGGGAATGTGCATCTCGGGGTTGAGCCGCCGGGTTTTGGTGATCTCTTCGCCGTCGGGCATGACCTTTATCATCGAAATTTCCACGATGCGGTCCCGTGCGGTATCCACGCCGGTGGTTTCGAGGTCGAAAAATATGATCGGGCGTTTGAGGTTTAACTTCATCCGTTGACTGCCGTTATGCGTTGATCATCATCGGCATCAGCAGCATCAGCGTCGCGCTCGACTGCTTGTCGTCATAAATGGGTTTGAAAACGCCTGCGCGGGTCGAATCGGCCAGTTCCACCACCACGGTCGGGGTGTCCATGTTCGAAAGGATTTCGACGAGGAACGTCGATTTGAAGCCGATCGAAATGGCCTGTCCGTCGTAGCTGCACGAAATCGTCTCGTTGGCCGACACCGAAAAATCGATGTCCTGGGCCGTGAGGGTGATCTGGTTGCCGGCGATGTCCATGCGGATGAGGTTCGTCGTGGGGTTCGAGCAGACGGCGACACGCTTGATGCCGTTGACCAGTTCGATCCGGTCCACGAGCACCTTGTTGGGGTTGTTGGCCGGAATCACGGCGTTGTAGTTCGGGTAGTTGCCCTCGATCAGGCGGCAGACGAGCGTGTGGCTCTTGAGTTTGAACAGGGCGTTCTTCGAGTCGAACGCCACTTCGATGGCGTCGTCCTCCTTGAGCAGCACCGATTTCAACAGGTTGGCGGGCTTCTTCGGAAGGATGAACGATGCCGTTACGTCGTTTTCGGTCTCGGCTTCGTATTTCACGAGTTTGTGAGCGTCGGTTCCCACGAACGTGAGCGCATTGGGCGCCAGGTTGATATAGATGCCGTTCATCACGGGACGGAGTTCATCGTCCGCCGTGGCGAAAATCGTCTTGTTGATACCGTTCACGAGCGTGTCCACGTCGAGGCGGAGTTCCTTCTTCTCGGCACTCAGCACCGGCACGGCGGGATAGCTTACGGCGCTGGCTCCGGGAATCGAGAGCGATCCGCTCTTCCAGTTGATCTTGATCTCCCAGTTTTTGTCGTTGACCTCGATGGTCAGCGGCAGTTCGGGGAACTCCTTCAGCGAGTCGAGCATCAGTTTGGCCGGAGCGGCGATCGTACCTTCGTTCTCGACGCTGTCTACCTCGATCGAACCGACGAGCGTCGTTTCGAGGTCCGAAGTAGTAACCTGCAGCGTACTGCCGTTGAGTTCCATGAGGAAGTAGTCCAGGATGGGCAGCGTGTTTTTATTGCTGATAACCTTGCCGGTCGTAGCCAGAAGCGAGAGCAGGGCCGAGCTTGATACGGAAAATTTCATACGTTGTTTCTGTTTTTGTCTGTTTATGGTTTCTTACTTTAAAATAGCCAGTTTGTCGAGGGCCGTTTCGATCATCTTCCGTACGAACGGCTTGTAATCGGTATTCACGTCCTGCGCGATACGCTGCGCGATGATCGTGCAGATCGTGGCGGCGCGGTGGCCCATCAGGGCAGCCAGGCCGGCCAGGGCCGAACCCTCCATCTCGAAGTTGGTGACACGGCGTCCTTCGTAGTCGAACGACTCGATTTTTTCATTCAGATGCACGTCGTGCGGTTCGAGGCGCACCCAGCGGCCCTGCGGGGCATAGAAACCCGGAGCGGCGATGGTAATACCTTCGCGCGTAACGTCGCGGAAATGCTCGAAAAGCGCCTTGTCGGCATTGACGAAATAGGGACGCGGCATCTTCTCGTACCAGCCCGTATGCTTCACGAACGCCTCTTCGAGGCCCAGGTCGCAGACCGCGTCGCGGCCCTTGTAGTAGCTTAGCAGGCCGTCGAAGCCGCACGAAGTGCGCGAAAAGACGAATTCGCCGACCTCGATGTCGGGCTGGATGGCCCCCGAAGTGCCGAGGCGGACCAGCGTAAGCTGCTTTTTCACGGCTTTCTCCTGCCGTGTCGCAAAATCGACGTTGGACAGGGCGTCCAGTTCCGTGACGCAGATGTCGATGTTACCGATGCCGATGCCGGTCGAGAGGACCGTCATGCGTTTGCCTTTATAGGAACCCGTCACTGTTTTGAACTCGCGGTTCGCAACTTCACACTCCTTCGTATCGAAATATTCGGCAACCAGGGCCACGCGGCCGGGGTCGCCTACCAGGATCACCGTATCGGCCAATTGGCCGGGTTGGAGGTGCAGATGGAAAATCGAACCGTCATCGTTGATAATCAATTCGGAAGCGGGAATGGTTCTCATAATTGTCGTTTTTTAATTTCCATAATTGGCATAAAAGTAATATATTTACCTCGAATATCAAAACATCGGGGTGAATTTTTCATAAATATAAGTATACATAAAACCGAATACAACATGACACTCATCAAATCCATCTCGGGCATCCGCGGCACCATCGGCGGGCCCACGGGCGAGAACCTGACGCCGCCCGACGTTGTGAAATTCACCACGGCCTACGTGCGTCTGATCGCCCAGCGCAGTCCGGGCAAAAAACTTACCATAGTCGTAGGACGCGACGCCCGTATTTCGGGCGAAATGGTTTCGAACCTCGTGGAAGGAACCCTTCTGGCCTGTGGCGCCGATGTCATCAACGTCGGGCTGTGCACCACGCCCGGAACAGAAATGGCCGTGATCACCAAAAAGGCCGACGGCGGCATCATCATCACCGCGTCGCACAATCCCCGCCAGTGGAACGCCCTGAAACTGCTGAACTCCGACGGCGAGTTTCTCAACGACGCCGAGGGCAAACAGGTGCTGGCCATGTCCGAGGAGGAGGATTACGACTACCCTGCCATCGACGCCATCGGGCATGTGCTGTCGCGCGAGGACTTCAACGAAATCCACATCCATCAGGTGTTGGATTTGCCGTTAGTGGACATTGCGGCCGTGCGCAAACGCCGCTTCAAGGTGGTCGTCGACGCCGTAAACTCGGTGGGCGGCATCGTGATGCCCAAACTGCTGCGCGAACTGGGCTGTGAAGTCGTGGAACTGAACTGCGATCCCACGGGCGAATTCGCCCACAATCCCGAACCCCTGCCGCAGAACCTTACCCAGATTTCGGAGGTCATCGTGCGCGAGAAGGCCGACCTGGGTATCGTCGTCGATCCCGACGTAGACCGTCTGGCATTCGTTTCGGAGGACGGTTCGATGTTCGTCGAGGAGTATACGCTGGTGGCCGTCGCCGATTACATTCTTTCGGAGAAGCCCGGCAATACGGTTTCGAACCTTTCGTCGTCGCGCGCCCTGCGGGACGTTACCGAGCGCCACGGCGGCAAATACTACGCCTCGGCCGTCGGCGAGGTCAATGTCGTGACGAAGATGAAGGAGGTCGGCGCCGTGATCGGCGGCGAAGGCAACGGCGGCGTGATCTATCCCGAGCTCCACTACGGCCGCGACGCGCTGGTGGGTACGGCACTCTTTTTGACGTGGCTTGCCAAGAAAGGCATGACGATGACCCAGTTGCGTGCAACTTACCCTTCGTACTTCGCTTCGAAAAACAAAATCGAACTGACGCCCGCCATCGACGTAGATAAAGTGCTGCGTGAGGTGAAGGAACGTTATTCCGGTGAAAACGTGAATGATATCGACGGCGTAAAAATCGATTTCCCCGAAAATTGGGTACACCTGCGCAAGTCGAATACCGAACCGATCATCCGCGTTTACACCGAAGCCAAGTCGATGGCCGAAGCCGACGCGCTGGCACAGCGATTCATTGCCGAAATCAAGGAAATCTGTAACATTTAAGACAATGAAAAGCAAATTACTGATTCTCGCCGCAGCCGTCGCAATGGTCTCCTGCGGCGGAAACGCACAAAAAAAGACGGCTGCCGCCGACACGCAGAAAACCGCCGCGGCGGCTCCCGACATGCACAACGCCGAGACTTCGCTCGACTACCTGGGTACGTACAAGGGTACGCTGCCCGCGGCCGACTGCCCGGGTATCCAGACGACGCTGACGCTCAAGCCCGACGGCACGTACGCCCTTCACCTGAAATACATCGACCGGGACTCGGAGTTCGACGAGCAGGGAACCTATACGGTCCGGGAAAATCTGCTGACGCTGACGCACGGCGAAGGCGAGCAGCCCGAATATTATAAAGTCGAAGAGAACCGCCTGCGTCGTCTCGACGCCGAAAAACAGGCCGTCACCGGCGTACTTGCAGAGAGTTTCATCTTACAAAAAACAGCCGAATAAATGGATAAAGCAAAAGATTATATAAAGACCCATAAAGATCGCTTCATCAGCGAGTTGTTCGACCTGCTCCGAATCCCTTCGATCAGCGCCGAATCGGAGCATAAACCCGACATGCAGCGTTGCGCCGAGTTCCTCGCGGCAGCACTCGTGAAGGCCGGCGCCGACCGCGGCGAAGTGATTCCGACGGAAGGCAATCCGGTGGTTTTCGCCGAGAAGATCGTCGACCCCAAAGCCAAAACGGTGCTGGTTTACGGCCACTACGACGTGATGCCCGTGGATCCGCGCAGCGAATGGCGTACGGAGCCTTTCGAACCGGTCGTCAAGGACGGCCGCATCTGGGGCCGGGGCGCCGACGACGACAAGGGCCAGTTGTGGATGCACGCCAAGGCGTTCGAGGCGATGTGCGCCACGGATTCGCTGCCCTGCAACGTGAAATTCATGCTCGAAGGCGAGGAGGAGATCGGGTCGCCCAGCCTCTACAAGTTCTGCGAGCAGAACAAGAAGATGCTCAAAGCCGATATTATATTGGTATCGGACACCTCGATGATTTCGATGCAGACCCCGTCGATCACCTGCGGACTGCGGGGCCTCGCATATATGGAGGTCGAGGTGACGGGGCCCGACAAGGACCTTCATTCGGGACTGTTCGGCGGCGCTGTGGCCAACCCGGCCAACGTGCTGACGCGGCTGGCAGCGAGCCTGATCGACGAAAACGGGCGGGTGACGATTCCCGGTTTCTACGACGACGTACGCGAGTTGACGCCCGCCGAGCGCAAGGCGTTCAACAAAGCGCCGTTCAACCTTTCGGACTACAAAAAATCGCTCAATATCGGCGATGTGGAGGGTGAAGCCGGCTTTACGACGCTCGAACGTACGGGTGTGCGCCCGTCGCTCGACATCAACGGCATCTGGGGCGGTTACACGGGCGAGGGGACCAAGACGGTCATTCCGTCGAAGGCTTCGGCGAAAATTTCGATGCGTCTCGTGCCGAATCAGGACTACCGCAAGATTTCGAAGTTGTTCGAAAAGCATTTCCGCGCCATTGCGCCCAAGAGTGTGAAAGTGGTCGTAAAATCGCTCCACGGCGGCATGCCCTATGTCTCCCCGACCGACATGCCGGCCTACAAAGCGGCAGAGAAGGCCGTCGAGGCGACTTTCGGCAAAAAACCGCTGCCCTTCTATTCGGGCGGTTCGATTCCGATTATCAGCGGATTCGAGTCGATCCTGGGCATCAAGTCGCTCCTGATCGGCTTTGGACTGGCGGAAGATGCGATCCATTCGCCGAACGAGAGCTACGGCCTCGAACAGTTCGACAAGGGCGTGGAGACGATCCCGCTTTTTTACAAGTATTTTGCTGAAAATGAATAGTATGTACGACGAGTTCCTGGAATTTGCCGTGCAGATGGCAAAGGGTGCAGGCGGGATACAACTCTCCTACTTCCGCGGTGACGACCTGTCGATCCGGACCAAATCCAATGTCTACGACGTGGTTACGCGCGCTGACAAGGAGAGCGAGGAGTATATCGCGAAGGCCATTACGGCGTGCTACCCCGATCACGCCATCCTGGGCGAGGAAGGCGGCTCCCGGGGCAACGCTTCGGGCGACTACCGCTGGGTCGTCGATCCGCTCGACGGCACGACCAATTACAGCCAGGGACTTCCGTTGTTTACCGTCTCGATAGCCCTCCAATACAAGGGCGAGACCATCGCGGGTGTCGTCTATGCGCCTTACCTGAAGGAGCTTTTCACGGCGACGAAAGGCGGCGGGGCTTATCTGGAGACCGTTCTCCGCACGCCGGAACGCCTCCGTGTCGGACAGAAACAGACCCTTTCTACGTCGGTCATTGCCACGGGATTTCCCTACGACAAGGATGTCAACCCCGACAACAACAGCGACAACGTCGCACGGATTATCCCCCATGTACGGGATGTACGGCGGCTGGGGTCCGCGGCTTACGACATCTGCTGCGTCGCCGCCGGACTGCTGGACGGTTACTGGGAACTGGCGCTGCACGAATGGGACGTATGCGCCGCCGACCTGATCCTGCGGGAAGCGGGAGGCGTCATTTCCGACCTGCGCGAAGACCGCGGTATCTCGATGATCGCCGGGAACGAAACAATCGTCGGGGAGATTCGGAAATACGTTCGGTAAATTCATTAAACATCAAACGGTTATACGCGTTGTAGCCGTTTCCGGAAAAGGGCGGGAGTAAATTCCCGCCCTTACACATGTGTGATTATTAAAAATTTTTCTTAATTTTATCCCGGACAAAAACAGAGAAAACACATGTGTGGAATCGTTGGATATGTCGGACGGCGCGACGCCTGTCCGATTCTGATAAAGGGGCTGCACCGCCTCGAATACCGGGGATATGACAGCGCCGGTGTAGCGCTGGTCAACCCGGAAGGTACGTTGAACGTCTTTAAATGCAAAGGCAAGGTCGCCGACCTGGAGCACTTCCTCGACGGGAAGGACCTCGGCGGCAGTATCGGCATCGCCCACACCCGTTGGGCTACGCACGGAGTCCCGAACGACGCCAACGCCCATCCCCACTACTCCGAATCGGAGAACATCGCCCTGATCCACAACGGCATCATCGAGAACTATCGCGTCCTGAAGGATGCGCTCGAGGAGAACGGATATACGTTCCGCAGCAGCACCGACTCCGAAGTGCTGGTGAACCTGATCGAATACGTCCGTGCGACAAACGGCTGCACGCTGCTCGAAGCCGTACGGCAGGCCCTCAAGCAGGTGGTCGGAGCCTATGCCATCGCCGTCGTCGAGAAGGATAACCACGACGAGATCATCGCCGCGCGGCAGAGCAGTCCGATGGTCGTCGGCATCGGCGAAGGCGAGTTTTTCCTCTCGTCCGACGCCGCGTCGATCATCGAATACACGCAGGATTTCGTCTATGTAGGCGACGGCGAGATCGCCATGATCAACCGCAACGCCCCGCTGAAGATCGTTACGCTGGACAACCACGACGCGAAGATCGACATCCGGAAACTCCAGCTTTCGATTTCGCAGCTCGAAAAAGGCGGTTATCCCCATTTCATGCTCAAGGAGATTTACGAGCAGCCCCGGACCATCGTCGACTGCATCCGCGGGCGGATCAACCCCGACACCTGCGAGGTGAAACTGTCGGGGGTGATCGACCACCGCGACAAGTTCGTGAACGCCCGCCGCATCGTCTTCGTGGCGTGCGGCACGTCGTGGCACGCCTCGCTGATCGGCGAGCACTTGATCGAATCGATCTGCCGCATTCCCGTCGAGGTGGAATACGCCTCGGAGTTCCGTTACCGCAACCCGATCATCCGCGGGGACGACATCGTAATCGCCGTGTCGCAGTCGGGCGAGACGGCCGACACGCTGGCTGCCGTCGAACTGGCCCGCAAAGCCGGGGCGTTCGTCTTCGGCATCTGCAACGTCGTAGGGTCGTCGATCGCCCGTGCTACGGATTCGGGGGCCTACATCCACGTCGGTCCGGAGATCGGCGTCGCCTCGACGAAGGCATTCACCGGGCAGGTGACCGTGATGGCCATGCTGGCGCTGGCCGTGGGCCGCGAACGGGGAACCGTTACGGACGAATACTACAACGAGGTGTCGGCCGCCCTGCTGCACCTGCCCGAGACCATGGAGGAGGTGCTGAAGGTCGCCCCGCAGGTCGCCGACCTGGCGAAGATTTTCACCTATGCCCATAATTTCATCTACCTCGGACGGGGCTACAACTACCCTACGGCACTCGAAGGGGCTCTCAAACTCAAGGAGATTTCGTATATCCATGCCGAGGGCTACCCGGCCGCAGAAATGAAGCACGGCCCCATTGCGCTGATCGACGCCGAGATGCCCACCGTAGCCATCGCCACGCCGGACCACACCTACGAAAAAACAGCCTCGAATATCGAGGAGATTCGGGCCCGCGGCGGGAAGATCATCGCCGTCATCGCCCGCGACGACGAGCATGTGCGCCGCTCGGCCGATTTCGTAATCGAAGTTCCGGTGATCGCCGAATGCCTGATGCCCGTCGTGGTGTCGGTTCCGTTGCAGTTGCTGGCCTACTACATCGCGGTTTACAAAGGCCGCAACGTCGACCAGCCGCGCAATCTGGCCAAGTCGGTGACGGTGGAGTAACCGCCGTTCGGACGACAAACAGAAATCCGCAGCCTTCTTCGGAAAGCTGCGGATTTTTCAGTCGCGGCAAGCAGGTCAGTGACCGTAATTGGCGTCGATGTAGTCGGAAATATCGAAGTCCTTGGGCACTTCCGGCACATCGAGCGGCGTGACGTAGGTGTCGATTACGAGCGGCTGGCGATTGAAGACCAGTTTTTCGAGGAACGAATCGATCTCGCTGCGGTTCTCGGTCATCGGACGCCACGCCATCGAATGGTTCGTATTGGCGACCGAGTAGAACCAGTGCGGAACCTTGCGGCGCGTGAGGTCGTCGGCAATGTGTTTCGAACCGAACAAATACACTCCGTCGACTCCGACCACACCGTAGGGAACGTTGCGGTCGGCATCGCCGTGAAAAAGCATCATCGGCGCGGGATTGCGAGTAGTCCAGCGCAACTCGCCTTGCATGTCGCAAATAGCTCCGGCAAAAGCGATTACCCCTGCATAGTTAAAGTCCTGCTTGAGTTTCTCCGCCGCCATGGGATGCGCGTTGCAGATGCCGTATTCACCCATCAATACCGTGATGGCTCCGGCGCTCGACCCGCACGTCACGATCCGGGCCGGATCGACATCCGGCATGTGTCCGCAGATGTAGGCCGTAGCGTCGTACAAATCTTCGGTCGCCATCGAAAGCGTCGATTCCAACGCCTGCGTGAAATGGGCTTCATCGAGCAGCCCGGCCGCTTTTGCCCGCTTCATCCCCAGCCGGTAGTCGATCGAGACGACGACAAATCCCCGGCGGGCATAATAGTCGAAGAAGGGCTGGAAACGCCGGTTGTCCCGTGTTCCGGTCATGAACCCGCCGCCGAAAAGGAACACCAGGCAGGGTTTCAACCGGCTGTCGGGCGTGAGGGCAGCATAACGGTCCAGCCGCAGCGTATCGGCGTCGTGCACGGCATATGCGAAGGTGGTCTTTTCGATTTTCCACGGCGCGGCGCCGTCATTCTGCGCCCCGGCCGTAGCCGCCAGGAACAGTGCAACGATCAGAAACAGGCGTCTCATGCTACTTCATCTCTTCGTAGGCGTACTGGATCGCACGGTTCAGAATGGCGATGAACGGCTGCGTGCGGCGGAACTCCTCGACGGTCCGGTCGAGCAGGCCGGGAGCCAGCAGGAACTCCTCGGTGATCGGCTGTTCGATGTAAAAATCCTTCAGCTTCAGCATCTCGGCATATTCGCTGTCGGCCGGAAACCCGGTCGGAACCCGCTTGAGCTTGTTGTTGTCGCACAACCGGAAGCCTTTGGCCTTTTTGATCGCCGCCTCGATTTCCGCACCGTTGTCGAGAACCTCCTCCCGGATCGAACGCAGAACCGTCGGTTCGATGCAGACGGCTCCCGCCGAAAGCAGGTTGCACCACACCAGTGAGTCGGCACAGGGTTCGATGTGGAAATAGTAGCCCGCATAACCCGATTTCTTGCCCTTCGGAGCGATGTAGGCCCCGATGTAGTTCTTATAGGGCGTCTTGTCGTTCGAGAAGCGCGTGTCGCGGGCAATGCGGTAGGTGCAGTCCTGCGGACGCAGGCCGCGCACCGTGGGATCGAACGACGCGATGCCCTCGATCAGTTGCCCGGTGAAATCGGCGAACCGCCCTTTCACCCGGGTCCATTCGGCGCGATTGGCGTCGAACCACTCCCGGGTGTTGTTGTCGTGCAGCCGGCGGAAGAAATCGATGACCTCTTTCATATTACCATGCGAAAAGCGGATAGTCGGCCATCAGGGCGTTCACGTCCTTGCGCACGGCGGCGATATTGGCTTCGTTCTCCGGATCGTGCAGCACACGGTCGATCAGCCCGACGATGTAGTCCATCTTGTCCTCCTTCAGGCCGCGGGTCGTGATGGCCGGAGTGCCGAAGCGAAGTCCCGAGGTCTGGAACGGCGAACGGCTGTCGAAAGGAACCATGTTCTTGTTGGTGGTGATGTCGGCTGCCACGAGGCACTTCTCGGCCAGCTTACCCGTCAGTTCGGGGAATTTCGTGCGCAGGTCGACGAGCATCAGGTGGTTGTCCGTACCGCCCGAAACGATCTTGTAACCGCGCTTGACGAAGGCTGCGGCCATGGCGGCGGCGTTCTTCTGCACCTGCGCCTGGTACTCCTTGTAGGCGGGTTTCAGCGCTTCGCCGAAAGCGACGGCCTTGGCGGCGATGACATGCTCCAGCGGACCGCCCTGAATACCCGGGAAAACGGCCGAATTGAGAATCTGCGACATCATCTTCACGGCGCCCTTCGGCGTGGTCTGTCCCCAGGGATTTTCGAAGTCCTTACCCATCAGGATAATGCCGCCGCGCGGTCCGCGCAGGGTCTTGTGGGTCGTCGAGGTGACGATATGGGCGTATTTAACGGGATTCTCCAGCAGTCCGGCGGCAATCAGGCCCGCCGTGTGGGCCATGTCCACGAGCAGCAGAGCGCCTACCTTGTCGGCGATCTCGCGCATGCGTTTGTAGTCCCATTCGCGCGAATAGGCCGAAGCGCCGCCGACGATCAGTTTGGGCTTGCACTCCAGGGCTTTGCGCTCCATGGCGTCGTAGTCGATCGTACCGGTCGCCTCGTCGAGCTGGTAGCCTACGGCCTCGAAATATTTACCCGACATGTTGACCGGCGAACCGTGTGAAAGGTGTCCTCCGTGCGACAGGTCGAGGCCCATGAAAGTGTCGCCCGGCTGCATGCAGGCGAAGAAAACGGCCATGTTGGCCTGCGCGCCCGAGTGGGGCTGCACGTTGGCGTATTCCGCGCCGTAGAGACGGCAGATGCGCTCGATGGCCAGCGTCTCGACTTTGTCCACGACTTCGCAGCCGCCGTAGTAACGTGCCCCGGGATAACCCTCGGCGTATTTATTGGTCAGTACCGAGCCCATGGCCTCCATCACCTGCTCGCTGACGAAGTTCTCCGAAGCGATCAGCTCGATGCCATGCATCTGACGGCTGCGCTCGGCGGCAATCAAATCGAAAATCTGGGAATCTCTTTTCATTATAGTAAGGGTTTATGAAATGCTTTTATGGCTGGTAAAGATAAGCAAAAATGCCGAAATTAGAGTACTGCGCAAAGGTTTAAGATATTTTTTGCTATCTTTGTGCTGCAAAATTGGTAGATAGTACCTTAAAAAATAGAACCATTATGAAATTACTGGACGGAAAAGTGGCCGTTGTAACCGGCGCCGCACGCGGCATCGGCAAGGCCATTGCACTCGAATTTGCCAAAGAAGGCGCCAACGTAGCGTTCACTGACCTCGTGATCGACGAGAACGGCAAGGCTACCGAAGCCGAGATCGCAGCGCTGGGCGTGAAAGCCAAGGGCTACGCTTCGAACGCCGCCAACTTCGAAGAGACGCACAAGGTCATCGAAGAGATCGTGAAGGATTTCGGTCGCATCGACATCCTCGTAAACAATGCCGGAATCACGAAGGACGGCCTGATGATGCGCATGTCGGAGGCCCAGTGGGACGCCGTGCTGACGGTGAACCTCAAGTCGGCGTTCAACTTCATCCATGCCGTGACGCCCGTCATGGCCAAGCAGAAGAGCGGCTCGATCATTAACATGTCGTCGGTGGTGGGAGTCAGCGGCAACGCCGGCCAGTGCAACTATTCGGCGTCGAAAGCCGGTATGATCGGCCTCGCGAAGTCGATCGCCAAGGAGATGGGCCCCCGCGGTATCCGCGCCAACGCCATCGCTCCGGGCTTCATCATGACCGAGATGACCGACAAACTGCCCGACGAGGTGAAGGAAGGCTGGTACAAGCAGATTCCGCTTCGCCGCGGAGGTACGCCGGAAGACGTTGCCAAGGTGGCGTTGTTCCTCGCTTCGGACCTTTCGTCGTATGTCAGCGGACAGGTTATTCACTGCTGCGGCGCGATGAACTGCTAAAAAACAATAGACGGCAAAAGAATCGCAGAGAAGATGCCGTCGGGCATCAGCCGAAAATAAGAGCGTCCGCCAAGTTTACTTGGACGGACGTTTTTATTTGCAGTCAGGGAGTTTTTGCGATTCTTTTACTGTTATTGCGCCGCCAGCAGTCACCGGGCGACATGCAGCCGCAGGCGGAGGAGCGGAACGAAGCGACGGTAAATCCCGCCTTCGGAAACGCGATACCTGCCGTACAGGCAAACAATACCGCAGGCGAAGCGAAGGTAAATCCCGCCGCAGATAATCCGGAACCGCCCGTCGCCCTGTGCAACTTGCATCTTTTTTGCTATCTTTGAGGCTATAACGGCGCCGATTCGCATTTGCACCCGTCAGGCTTTTTACTATCTTTGCAACTATGAAACGATTCGCAACCCTGCTGGCCGCACTGGCCGCGCTCCACACATACGCCCAGGAGGCGACGCTCCCCAGCCCCGACGCAAAGTCGCTGGGTATGGGCGGCGTGATGATGACCACCCTTTCCGGCTCGCACGCCATTTACAACAACTCCTCGACGGCCATTTTCTCGAACACGCCGTCGCAGATATCCTCGTCCTACTACGGGCAGCAGAACTTCGACTACTACGCCGTATCGGGATTTTGCCGCTTCGACAACATCAACCTCGTGCAGGCCGGCTGGCGGCAGTACCTGCGCGGACACGGAAACAACGACATGGCCGTCGACCTGGGTTATTCGCGCCGCATCGGCGACAAATGGGCCGTCGGACTCGTAGGCCGCTACATGCACCTGAAACGTTCGGACGCTACGGCCGACGCATTGGCCGTGGACCTGAGCGCCGCTTACCAACTGCCGCTGGAGAATGTCGGCAGCTATTCGACGCTGCGGGCAGGAGCCAAGCTGGGGAATCTGGGCGGCTATCTGCGCAGCACGGGATATACCCTGCCGATGGATTTCACGGTAGGCGCCGCCCTGGATACGTTCCTTTCCGACGCCCACGAAATCACGGTCGGAACCGACCTGGGCTACTATTTTTCGCCCGCCGAGGTCCGCGGGTTTCAAATGTCGCTGGGCGCCGAGTACAACCTGATGCAACTCGTGCAACTGCGTACGGGCTACCATTACGGCGAACGGCGCGACTATTACCCGAGCTACTGGACCGTCGGCGCGGGTCTGCGCATCCTTCACCTGCGGCTCGATTTCGCCTACCTCTTCGCCAAAAAACACACACTGCTGCGCAACACGTACAGCATCAGTTTCGGACTCGATTTCTGATCCGGTTATTTTCGGCAAAGACTTTCCAGAATCCCTTCGCAGCCGTCCTCCAGCATGTCGAGCACCAGTTCGAACCCTTCGTGCCCCTCGTAGTAGGGGTCGGGAACGTACGTGCGGTCGGGATGACGGCGGCAGAACTCCGCCATGCGGAATATCTTCCGGGCGGCCTCGCGCGACGGCGCCAGCCGGTTGAGCGACTCGTAATTCATATCATCCATCGCCACGATCATATCGAAGCGTTCGAAGTCCTCCTCGCGAACCTGCCGGGAACGGTGTGTCAGCGCATAACCGCGGCGTGAGGCTGCACTGCGCATGCGTGAATCGGGCAGTTCGCCCCGGTGTCCCCCGTAGGTTCCCGCAGAGTCGATTTCGAAGTTGCCGGCCACTCCTTTTTCCTCCACGATACGGTGCATGATGCCGTCGGCGGCCGGAGAGCGGCAAATATTGCCCAAACAGACGAATAAAATCCTTGTTTTCATATCCATAGGGCAAAGATAGGAAAAATTCCGGAACGCAAATTGCAGGATACGGGGGCATGAGAAAAAGAATTTCAGACTGGATCGAACAATACAGGTGCATGGACTGGGCGGTGCTCTACCTGCGGCTGTTCACGGGTGGCATGATGTTATTTCACAACATCGGCAAAATACAGAATTACAACGAGATAATCAATTCATATCCATCGTTGCTTTACATCAATTCCGCCGCCGTATTCGTCGTCGTCACGGTGGTCGAAGTACTTCTTTCGGTACTTATCATTATGGGGCTCTGGGTGCGGATGTCGGCCTTCCTGATGTCGCTGGGCATCCTCCTGGCATTCGCCTGGGGCGGATTCGGCGCCGGGGAATTGGAATTCACATGGCTCGGGGTCTATGTATTCCTGATTGTTTCGGGCGGCGGACTTTACGCCTTCGACGCGGCGCTCACCCCTCCCGACAGAAAAAAACAACGAATCGAACAATAATAACCATCCCCTTCGTCTTGATCTTCGAAGAAATATCGTACCTTTGCCGCGATTTGTTTTCATTAGAAACCAACAAAAACAGAACGTAATGAAGATGAAAGTAATCGTGATGCTGGCCGCTTTCGCGCTGACCGCATCGGTTGCCACGGCACAGGAGCTGCCCCGCAAAGTACAGAATGTCGAAGTGCTCGACCTGGACGGGAATCCGGCCAAGCTGCCCTATTTCGGCGAAAAGAACCTGATGATATTCTATGTGGATCCCGACCGTCACAAACAGAACGAGGATTTCACGATCGAACTGGAGCAAAACCACCGCGCCGAGAGCGATAACATTTACGGCTTCGGGGTGATGAACCTCAAGGACGCCCCGATGGTTCCCAACGGCATGGCCCGCAACATGGCCAAGAAGCGCACGGCCAAGAACGGCGCGACGGTGCTGGCCGACCAGGACCGCATCCTGAGCACGGCATGGGCGCTGGGCGACTGCAACAACCAATTCGTGCTGATGATCGTATCGAAGGAAGGCGAACTGGTGTTCCTGCGCAAGGGAGTTCTCTCCGAGGCCGACAAGCAAGCCTTTTACGCAACCATCGACAAGTATAAATAATATATTCCGGATCGTATCCGGCGTTATCCGGTCCCGTGTGAGAAATCCGGCGGTCTCCGGCTCACGGTATTGTGCCGTGTCTGCGAGTTTACTCCCACCCTAAACCCCTCCCGGAGAGGGGCTTTACTCACACTGCCGACCTGTAACCGACGGATACGAAATACCGGATCATAAACCGATCCCGAATGTTTCGCCGCCTCACCGTCCTGCTTATCATAATCACTGGCCTGCACTTTACGGTGCGCGCCCAGGACTCCGGCATTCCCACGTCCGACGGCGATACACTCCATTACACCTATACCCCGCTGCCGCAGGAAGCTCCGAAAAAGAAGCCCTTTCTGCGGCGCGTCGTCGATTATTTCGGAGAGTCGACCACCGACAAGACCTTTGAGAAAAAGATCGACTTCACCTTCGCCGGCGGTCCCAGTTATTCGAAAAACACGAGTTTCGGCATCGGCCTGCTGGCCGCAGGACTTTACCGCCTCGACCGTACGGATTCGATTACGTCCCCGTCGGACATCTCGATCTTCGGCAGCGTCTCGGTATCGGGATTCTATGCGCTGGGCGTCACGGGAAACACGATCTTTTCGCGGAACAAGCGGCGCATAGACTACACGGTGATGTTCTCCTCGGCTCCCCGCAGCCTGTGGGGCATCGGTTACGACGCCGGGCGCTATAATCCCGAGAGCACCTATTCCGAGAAACACTACCTGGTCGAGGGACGTTACCTGCACGAGTTTCTGCCGCATGCCTATATCGGGGGACTGGTAAGTTTCGAGCACACCCGGGGGCTGAAATTCACCCAGCCGGAATACCTCCGCGGGGAGAAACTGAAATACACCGCCACGGGCGTCGGCGCGATCCTGGAGTACGATTCGCGCGACTTCATCCCCAATCCGTTCCGGGGGATTTACGTGAGTTTCCAGGAGACGCTTTTCCCGAAAGGACTGGGCAACTGCGACAAGACGCTCTGGCGCACGACCTTCACGGCCGACGCCTACCAGCGGGTTTGGAAAGACGGCGTTCTTGCCGCCGATTTGTATGGCGTATTCAACTCCGACGGTACTCCGTGGCCGATGCTCGCCCGCATGGGCGGCAGCCAGCGGATGCGCGGCTACTACCAGGGCCGCTATACGGACAACGATATGATAACCGTTCAGGTCGAACTGCGCCAGCGCATCTGGCGGCGGATCGGATGTGCGGTGTGGGGCGGCGCGGGTAACGTTTTTCCCTCGCTGTCGCGCTTCGACTGGTCGCAGACGCTTCCGAACTACGGCGTAGGCTTCCGGTGGGAACTGAAAAAACGGGTGAATGTACGCCTCGATTACGGATTCGGCAAGAAAACGAGCGGATTCCTGCTGAACATCAACGAGGCTTTTTAAGAACGTACTTGACTTATGAGTGCCGAACCGACCAAGAAGAACCGACAGCGGGTCGTGAAAACCCGCAGCCGCTTTACCACTTTACTGACTGTCTACTTCTTCGTAGCGCTGATTATTCCCAATTGCGTGTTGGCAAATACGGAGCCTTATTCCATATGGACCGTCGAGGCGCTGATCCTCATGCCTTTGGGATTCTACATGATGTGGAGCGTGGCGCTGCGGCGTTCTGGCGTGATGATCTGGCTGGCATTCCCGTTCATCTTCTTCTGCGCCTTCCAGATCGTGCTGCTGTACCTCTTCGGCAACTCGATCATTGCGACGGACATGTTCACCAACCTGCTGACGACCAATCCGGGCGAGGCGGGCGAACTGCTGGGCAACATCTACCCCTCGGTGATCCTCGTCTGCGTACTCTACCTGCCGCTGCTGTGGCTTGCGGCGCGTGAGATCGGGCACAAACGCTACATCACGCGCACCGCGCGCATGAACATCGGCCTGACCGGTGCGGCGCTCTTCGCGCTGGGCCTGCTGACCCTGTGGCCTGCCTACCGCGTCAGCGAAGACCGGCATGTGCTGCGCGACGAGATTTTCCCGCTCAATATCATGTACAACCTCGGGCTGAGCGGCTCCGAGTTCCGTAAATCGTACAATTTCCAGAAGACCTCCGAGGGATTCACCTACGAGGCCGAGCGCACAGCCCAGGCCCCGGGACGCGAAGTCTACGTATATATCATAGGCGAGGCGGCGCGTGCGATGAACTGGCAGCTTTACGGCTACGAACGCGAGACCAATCCCCTGCTCTCGCAGGTCGGTGACCTGGTGGTTTTCCGCAATATGCTCACCCAGAGCAACACCACCCACAAGAGCGTGCCGCTGATCCTTTCGTCCGTGTCTACCGACGAACACGAAGAACTTTACCGCCGCAAGGGCCTTCCGGCACTTTTCAACGAAGCGGGATTCGACACCTGGTTCATCTCCAACCAGTCGCCGCAGGGGGCGATGATCGACCACCTGGCCCACGATGCCAAGCACGTGATCTACATTCGTTCGCCGCGGCACGACATGCAGTTGCTCGACGAAATGCGCCGGGTGCTGGACAAGAGCGATTCCCGGAAAATACTTTTCATACTCCACTGCTACGGTTCGCACTTCAGCTATCACCAGCGTTACCCGCGTGAATTCGCCCATTTCCAACCCGACGACGACGTGGCGATCGCCTTGCAGCACCGCCCGATGCTCGTCAACGCCTACGACAATTCGATCCGTTACACGGATTATTTCCTTGCGCAAACCATCGGTTTCCTGCGTTCGCAGCAGGGAACCTCGTCGGCGCTGCTCTACTGTGCCGACCACGGCGAAGACCTGATCGACGACGCCCGTGAGCGATTCCTGCACGCATCGCCCACAACGACGGCCTACCAGCTATATGTGGCGTCGCTGGCGTGGTTCTCGGAGGACTACCGGCAGCATTTCCCCGAAAAGGTCGCCGCCGCCGAAGCCAACGAGACGGCTCCTGCGACGACGCATGCGCTGTTCCACACGATGGCCGACATGGCTTCGATCCGCGGACGGTTCCTCACGACGAAGGTGTCGCTCGTAAGTCCCGATTTCGACCGTGCGGCTCCGCGCCGTTACCTGAACGACCACAACGAAGCCGTCCCCTTCCCCAAGACGGGCCTCAAGCCCGAAGATATGGAGGTGTTCCGGCGCTACGGCATCGAACTTTAGACGATACTGAAATAATTAGGGCTGCCCCGTCAGGAGCAGCCCTAATTGTTTAAATTCGGGGTCCGAATTATTTCGCAGCGTCTACGGAAACCTTGCGGAACTCCTTCATCATCTTCGAAATTTCCAGAGCCGATTTGCGGGCGCGAGTGCCTGCAGCCTTGTTGTTTTTCTCTACCTGAGCAGCTGCGTTGGCTGCAAATACCTCAAACTCTGCGTTGATTTTTGCTACTAATTCTTTCATAGTTTTATTTATTAAATTGGGTTTGTTATCAACGCAAAGATATAAAATTATTCTAATCCACACCATCGGGAGCCTGAAAAAACCTCCTTTTTTACAAGAAAATACCTATTTTAGAGGGGTGACGGTACGTTTTTTGCCTTTCCACCGGGGTAAAACATACCCTTATGGACAGATTTTTCCTTACAACATGCCTATTTGCCGCGCTCCTCACGGGCTGCGGAAAGCACACGCCGAAGCAGGTGATGCCGCCCCTGCGGGTCGGAGTAGCCGTGTCGGCGGTCGACAGCGTTCCCAACCGCATGAGCTTCATCGGTTACCTCGCGAGCAACTTCGACGCCGTGATCCAGCCGCGCGTAACCGGCTACCTCTCGTCGAAACAATACGGCAACGGCATGCCTGTCCGGCGCGGGCAACTGCTCTTCACCATCGACCCCAACCAGTTGTCGACTTCGATGCTGGCAGCCGAGGCCGAGCTCGAATCGGCCCGGGCGCAGGCCCTCGAAGCCCGCAACAACTACGACCGCGCCGTACCGCTGGCTCGCATCAACGCCATCAGCCAGTCGCAGTTGGACCAGTATACGGCGCAATGGAAAGCCGCCGAGGCGTCGGTGCGTTCCGCAGAGCAGTCGCTGCTGAGCGCCCGACTCAATGTGAGTTACACCGAACTGCGTTCGCCGATCGACGGCATCATCGAACACACAGCGGCGCATGTGGGCGACTATGTGGGTCCGGGCACGCAGTTCAGCGTCCTGACGACCGTATCGAACATCGACACGCTGACGGTCGACGTGGCGATCCCCATGTCGCAGTACCTGCGCTATGCAGGCGACCGGACTTCGATTTACGACAACGATGGGCTGCTCTCGGATATCCGTCTCGTGCTGGCCGACGGCTCGCAGTATCCCCACGAGGGGCTCTACGACTACACGCGCAAGGACGTTTCGTCCGCTACCGGGACGCTCGTGCTGGTGGTGATGTTCCCCAACCCCGACGAAGCGCTGAAACCGGGCCAGTTCGCCCGCGTCGAGGCCAACGTCGGACCCGTGCGGCCGAGGATCGTCGTTCCCCAGCAGGCCGTAAGCCAGGCGCAGGACATCTCGTCGGTGTGGGTCGTGGCGGCCGACAGCACGGCGCAGTACCGCCGCGTCACGCCCGGTGAAACCTACGGCGCGCTGTGGTGCATCGATGAAGGACTGGACAGCGGCGAACAGGTCGTGGTCGCCGGACAGCAGAAACTGCGCAACGGCGCGAAGGTAATTCCCGAAAAGAGGTAGCGCCATGGAGAAATTTTTCGTATCGCGCCCGATCTTCGCCATCTCGCTGGCCATCGTCATCGTGCTGGTCGGACTGATCTCGATCATGAGCCTGCCGATCGAGCAGTATCCCGACATCACGCCTCCGGTCGTGGAGGTGTCGGCCACCTACGACGGCGCCGACGCCGAGACCGTGAACAACGCCGTCGCAACACCCGTGGCGCAGGCCGTGATGGGCGTCAGCGACATGCTCTACATGCAGGCCACCAGTTCGAACAACGGTGCGATGGTGCTGCAAGTCACCTTCGACATCGGGTCGGACCCCGACCTCGACGCCATCTTCACCCAGAACAACGTCGCCTCGGCCACGGCCGAACTGCCCGCTACGGTCACCAAGCAAGGTGTCACCACGCGCAAAACCATGACGGGATTCCTGATGGTCTACTCGCTGCACAGCGACGGACGCTACGACGGAGAGTTCCTCTCGAATTACGCCTACATCAACCTCCAGAACGAACTGCTGAAGATCGACGGCGTGGGCAAGGTCTCGATCATGGGGGCCGGCGAATACGCCATGCGCATCTGGCTCAAACCCGACGTGCTGAAATACTACGGCATTGCGGTCGACGAGGTGACTGCCGCCATCGAGAAACAGGGAGGCATCTACCCTGCCGGGCAATTCGGCGCAGAACCGGCTCCCGACGGCGTGGCCTACACCTATACGGTGACCATGCCGCCGCAAATCTCCACAGCCGGCGAGTTTGCCGACATCGTCGTCAGGACCACCTCCTCGGGCGAACAGATTCGCCTGCGGGACATCGCCGAAGTCTCCCTGGGCAGCCAGACCTACGGGGTCAGCTCTTCGTTCGAAAGCGACCCGACGGCCATGATCGTCATCTACCAGCAGCCGGGCAGCAACGCCGTGGCTGTCGGCGGCAAAGTCAAAGCCGCGATGGAACGCCTCTCGGAGCGTTTCCCCGACGGCGTCGAAGCCGCCACGATCGTCGACACGACCACGAGTATTGATGCCGGCGTGAAGGACATCTTCCGCACGCTGATCATCGCGCTGATACTGGTCATCTTCATCATCTACCTCTTCCTGCAGGACTGGCGGGCCACGGTCATTCCGCTCGTGGCGATTCCCGTGTCGCTCGTCGGTGCGTTCGCCCTGTTTCCGTTGCTGGGATTCTCGATCAACATCATCTCGCTGCTGGGCCTCGTGCTGGCCATCGGCCTTGTGGTCGACGACGCCATCGTCGTGGTCGAGGCCGCGCAGGTCAATATCGAACGGGGTATGAAGCCCCGTGCGGCGGCACTGGAAGCCATGCGCAACGTCGCCTCGCCGATCGTCGCTACGACCGTCGTACTGCTGGCCGTCTTCGTCCCCGTGTCGTTTACGGGCGGCATCACGGGACGGCTGTTCCAGCAATTCTCCGTCACGATCGCCGTGTCGGTGGTGATCTCGGCGTTCAACGCCCTGACGCTCTCCCCGGCGCTCTGCGCCCTGTTGCTGCGCCACCGGGAACCGTCGCAAAAAGGTTTCTTCGCCGCCTTCAACCGCTGGTTCGCCCGGCAGATGGAGCATTACAGTACGTTTACCCCGACGCTGATGCGCCACGTCGCCCGCACGGGCATTTTCGTGGCCGTGGTCCTCGGGGTGATCTTCGTCGTGTGGCGCAAGCTGCCCGCCGGATTCCTGCCCGAAGAGGACCAGGGCTATGTAATGGTGATGGTCTCGACGCCCGAAGCCTCGTCGCTACAGATAACCCGGCAGGCCATGGCCGAGGCCGACGCCGTGATCCGCACGCTGCCCGAAGTGGCGTCGACTTCGTTCGCCGCGGGATTCAACATGATGGCCGGCATCGCCTCGACATCGAGCGGCATCATCTTCGCCAAGCTCGTCGACTACTCCGACCGCAAGCTCTCGGCCATGCAGATCGCCCAGCGGCTCACCGGGGAACTCTACGTCGCGGTTCCGGGAGCCGAATGCTACGCCTTCATCCCGCCTTCGATCCCGGGCCTGGGCATCACCTCGGGCGTATCGGTGGAGGTGCAGGACCTCGAAGGACGCGGCACGGCCTACCTGCTCGAAAACGCCGAAAAGCTGATGGACTCGCTGCGCCGAAGCCCCTCGATCGCTTCGGTCACCACGCAGTTCAACGCCGGGGTTCCCCAGCGGCGGCTGCGCATCGACAAACAGCAGGCGCTGGCCGCCGGCGTGGACCTCGGAACGCTTTACGGCGAACTGACGACCCTGCTGGGCGGGGCGTATATCAACAACTTCACGCGTTTCGGCAAACTCTACCAGACCTACATCCAGGCTGCGCCCGATTATCGGCTCGACCATCGGTCGCTCGACAGTTACTACGTCGCCTCGGCGTCGGGTGAGAGCGTCCCCGTAGCATCGTTCATCGACGTTGTCGACACCGTGGGCGTGGAGTACGTTTCGCAGTTCAACCTCTACCGGTCGATCTCGCTCACCGTCACCCCGGCGGCGCGGGCCTCGACGACGACCGTCATGCAGGAAATCACCGCGACGGCCTCCGGCGTGCTGCCCGACGACATCGGTACGGCATGGAGCGGAACCTCATACCAGGAGGCTAACGCCTCGAAGACCGGGGGACTGGTCTACGTGCTGGCTCTCGTATTCGTGTTCCTCGCCCTGGCGGCCCTCTACGAATCGTGGGGACTTCCGCTGGCGATCCTGATGAGCGTTCCCGTAGCGGTGCTGGGCGCAGTGCTGTTCATCGGCGGCTCGCACCTGATGAATGCACTCTACGTCAACGACATCTACATGCAGATTTCACTCGTGATGCTGATCGGACTGGCGGCCAAAAACGCCATCCTCGTGGTGGAATACGCCGACAGGCTGTTCCGCGAGCAGGGTGCGTCGCTGATGGATGCGGCGATCGGGGCCGCGAAACTCCGCGTGCGGCCGATCATCATGACCGCCTTCGCCTTCATTCTGGGCGTCATGCCCCTCGTCTTCGCCAGCGGCGTCTATGCTACGGCCCGCAACATCATGGGCGTAGCGCTCGTGGGCGGCATGCTGTTCGCTACGCTGCTGGGCATCTTCGTCTACCCTGCGCTCTATTACTTCGTGGGAAAAATCGGAGGTTTCGAGAAACGCCGCGAACGCAAAAAACAGGAGGAAGCACAATGAAAACGAAAATCATAATCGCCGCCCTGCTGCTGGCGGCCTGTACGCCGAAATTCTACCCGCCGCAGGTCGCGACGCCCGAAAACTACATCTACGGCGACGGATTCTCGTCCGACACGACGGGCGTAGGCGAACGCTGGTGGGAGCTTTTCGGCGACACGACGCTCAACGCGCTGGTCGGACGGGCCCTGGCGAACAACCGCGATGCGGCGGCGGCCGCCGCCCGGGTCGAAGAGGCGCGGGCCAACCTCAGGGCCACCCGGGCGCAATACCTGCCGCAGGTCGGCATCGGAGCCACCGCCGAGGGCGAATACACGCCTCAGACCAAGATCGTGCAGTCGTATGCCGTCGAGCCGACGCTCTCGTGGGAGTTGTCGTTGTTCGGGGCGCTGCGCAACGCCAAGCGTGCCGCCAAGGCGGAGATAGCCTCCGCAGAATGGGCGTTGGCAGGAGTGCGGCTCTCGCTGGCTGCCGAGGTCGCCACGACCTATTTCACCCTGCTGGAGTACGAGCGCGACCTCTCGATCGCCCGCCAGACCCTTCGCCTGCGGCGCGAATCGGCCGCGCTGATCGACTCGATGTTCCGCTACGGCATGTCCGACGGCGTGGCGCTGGAGCAGGCCCGGAGTCTGGTCTACACCGCCGAAGCGGACATCCCGCAGTATGCGCGGGCCGTGGAGCAGACGTGGCTGTCGATGGGGATTCTGCTGGGCGAGACGCCTTCCCGGGCGCAACTCTCCGGTGCTGGACTGCACCTGCTGACCGACTACCGCCCTGCGGAGATTCCCGTGGGACTGCCTTCGGAATTGCTCAAACGCCGTCCCGACATCCGCCAGGCGCATTTCGACATGCTCCACGCTGCGGCGCAGGCCGGGCAGGCCCGCAGCGCTCGTTTTCCGTCTATTTCGCTGACTGCCAAAGGCGGAATAGCATCCAATTCAATCAAAGGTTTAACTGCGGCGAATCCCTGGGCATGGGATGCCCTGGGCTCCATCGCCGAGCCGATATTCGGATTCGGAAAACTGCGCAATGCCGAGCGGGCCGCGATGGCGGCCTACACGCAGTCGGCCAAGAACTACGAGCAGACCGTGCTGACGGCTTTTGCCGATGTGGAGAAGGCATTGGTGGCCATCACGACCTACCGCGACCAGACCGAACGCACGGGCGAACTGGTGCTTTCGAACGACCGCATCGCCACGATGACCCGCGCGCTCTACCGCAGCGGATTGTCCGGCTACCTCGACGTGATCGACGCCGAACGCAGCCTCTACCAGTCGCAAATGGCACTTGTCAACCTCGTGGCGCAGCAGTATATCAACTACGTCACGCTCTGCAAAGCGCTGGGCGGCGGGTGGACTGCCGCAATTAAGAATGAAGAATGAAAAATTAAAAATCGTGTTATTCAGACATAATAGGGCCAGACCAGTAAATCCGCAAATTTTCAATTCCTAATTTTTCATTTTCAATTCAGGGCATACCTACTTATGGGGATTGCACATATCGCCGTAAAGTCGTACCTTTGGACGCAAAACAGAAGAAAATGCGTCTATCCGAACTGAAAACCGGCGAGTCGGCAACGATCGTCAAGGTGATGGGACACGGAGGTTTCCGCCGCCGCATCATGGAGATGGGTTTCGTCCGCGGACAACGGGTCGAAGTCATCCTGAACGCGCCCCTGAAGGATCCGATCGAATATAAAATCATGGGCTACGACATCTCGCTGCGGCGCAGCGAAGCCGACATGGTCGTCGTGCTCACCGACAGCGAAGCCGGGGAATACCTCGCCAGGCGCGAACATCATCACCATCATCACCACCATTCGCAATCCGGGGTGTGCGAATGCCCCGCGAGCGAAACGCTGTCGCCGGACGCTCCGGCAGCGGAATTCGGTGCAACGGAACCCGGCGAGGCGTGCTGCGCGAGCATCGACGAGGTCGTAGCGCGCCACACCCGGACCATCTACGTCGCACTGGTCGGCAACCCCAACAGCGGTAAAACGTCGCTTTTCAACGCCATATCGGGCGGCCACGAGCATGTGGGCAATTACAGCGGCGTGACCGTCGGGGCCAAAATCGGCAACCGCATCTACCGCGGCTATCGTTTCGAAGTCACCGACCTGCCCGGAACTTATGCCCTTTCGGCCTACACGCCCGAAGAGCGTTACGTGCGCAATCACCTCGCCACGAAGACTCCCGACGTGGTGATCAACTCGGTAGTAGCCTCAAACTTAGAGCGTAACCTCTATTTAACTACGGAGTTGATTGATATAAACCCGCGCATGGTCGTAGCACTCAACATGTTCGACGAACTGAACGACAGCGGGGCGAAACTCGACTACGACAATCTGGGCCGCATGCTGGGCGTGCCGATGGTCCCGGTCGAAGCGCGCAACAACCGCGGCATCGAGGCCCTGCTGGACACGGTGATCGACGTATACGAGAACCGTGACGAGCGCGTGCGCCACATCCACATCAACATGGGCCCGGTGATCGACGAAAGTTTGCGCAAGCTGAACAGCGACATGGGCGCCTTCCGCGACGAACTTCCGAAAGCCTTCCCGCCCCGCTACTACGCGATGAAGATGCTCGAAGGCGACAAGCAGGCCGAGGAGAGCCTCCGCAACTGTGAGCGTTATCCCGCTTGGGTCGAGATTCGGGACCGGGAAGCCAAACGCATCGCCGAGGCCCTGGGCGAGGATGTCGAAACAGCTTTCGCCAACCAGAAATACGGCTTTATCCAGGGCGCGCTGAAGGAGACCTTCACCCCCGGGCGGCGCGAGGAGGTCACGACGACGGCCATGATCGACACTTTCGTCACGCATAAACTGTGGGGATTCCCGATCTTCTTTGCGCTGATGTGGTTGATGTTCTGGTGCACGTTCAGCCTCGGGGCCTATCCGCAGGAGTGGATCGACGCGCTGGTGGGTTGGATCAGCACCGGGCTGGATACAATATTGCCCGCAGGACCGCTCCGCGACCTGTTGGTCGACGGCATCATCGGCGGCGTGGGAGCCGTGATCGTCTTCCTGCCGAACATCATGATACTTTATCTCTTCATCTCGTTCATGGAGGATTCGGGCTACCTGGCCCGTGCGGCGTTTATCATGGACCGCGTGATGCACCGGATCGGGGTACACGGAAAATCGTTCATCCCGCTGATCATGGGTTTCGGCTGCAACGTACCCGCCATCATGGCCTGCCGGACCATCGAGAGTCGCAGCAGCCGCTTGATAACCATACTTATTACACCGTTCATGTCATGCAGCGCCCGAATCCCGATTTACCTGTTGCTGGCGGGAACGTTTTTCGCCGCCAACGCCGGGATGGTGATGCTGGGACTCTACATACTGGGCGTCGTGCTGGCTGTAATTACGGCCCGGCTGATGCGCCGGTTCCTCTTCCCGGTGGACGAGACGCCGTTTGTGATGGAACTGCCGCCCTACCGCCTGCCGACATGGAAAACCACGCTCAGCCACATGTGGGACAAGTGTGCGCAGTACCTCAAAAAGATGGGCGGCATGATCCTGATCGCCTCGGTAGTCGTCTGGTTCCTGAGCTACTATCCCCGCACGGATGCGACCGCCGGAACCGAAGCGCACTACGAAAACTCCTATCTCGGCCGGCTGGGCAAAGGCTGCGAGCCGGTATTCAGCCCCCTGGGATTCAACTGGAAAGCCAGCGTGGCGTTGCTGTCGGGGCTCCCGGCCAAGGAGATCGTGGTCTCGACGCTCGGCGTGCTCTACTCCGAGGGCGCCATGACGGAAGCCGCCCCCGCAGGGACGGAAAACGTCATCGGCGGCGCAGAGGGTCCTACGCAGATCATCGTCGCAGAAGAACGGGCCGCGGCTCCCGAACCGGCCGAAGACGAGGAAATGGCGTCGCTTTCGCAGCGGCTGCTCGCCAGCGGCGACTTCACGACCGCCTCGGCGCTGGCGTTCCTGGTGTTCATCCTGCTTTATGTGCCCTGTATCGCCACGGTGGTGGCCATCGGCGCCGAAGCGGGGTGGAAATGGGCCGCGGCATCGGTTATCTACAACACGGCGCTGGCATGGCTCGCGGCGTGGATCGTTTATCGCATCGCATCGATATTCTGACCGATGGGCTGGCAGGACTATGTTGTATGGGCCATCGGGCTGGCAGTCGCGGCGATCGTCGCAAGACGGCTGTGGTGCTTCGTGCGCGGACGGCGGCGGGGAGGCTGCGCGTCGTGTGCGTCGACACAATGTCCGCTGAAAAAGTTCAACGAAAAGAATTAAACCGTATCTTTGCCGCCGCAAACGACGGCGGTTTTCCGAAGCCGGCTGTAAAGTCCGGCTTCGAATGTATAGGCCGGCCGACGAAGTGCATACGACTATGGCAGGACTCTTCTATATTCTATTTTTCTGGCTGACAGGCAATGCGTTGAGCCTCCTTACCGGAGGTTATGTTTCAGGTAACATCATCGGCATGATCCTGCTTTTCGCGGCGTTGTGCCTCAAGTGGGTGCGGGCCGAGACGGTACGCCCTGCGGCGCGCTTCCTGCTGGGAGCCATGGCGCTGTTCTTCGTGCCCTACGGCGTGGGGCTGATGGACTCCTATCAGGTGATCCTCGAAAACCTCTGGGCCATCGTCGTCTCGGGAATCGTCTCGACGATTCTCGTGCTGATCATCTCCGGCAAAACATTCCAAAGCCTGAACCGACGTGCCCGCCTGCGACACCTCAAACACCTCCGCCACGATGCTTGACGCCGCATTTCTCTCTTCGGACCTCTTTCTGCTGACCCTCACCGTGGGCCTCTACTGTCTCGGGGCGCTGATTTACCGCCGCGCGAGGCTGCCGCTGCTCCACCCGGTGCTGCTCACGTTCATCGCCGTGATCGTCTTCCTGCGCTGCGCCGGAATCGGTTACGAACGTTACCGGGACGCGACGGGCATCCTCAATTTCGCCCTCGGCATGTCGGTCGTGGCGCTCGGATACCTGCTTTACGAGCAACTCGAACGCCTGCGCGGAAGCCTGCTTCCGGTAGGTATGGCGACCCTTGCGGGATGCGTCGCGGGGGTGCTGAGCGTGGTCTATATCGCCATGGCGTTCGGGACCGAGCGGCAGATTCTCAACTCCATAGCCCCGAAGTCGGTGACCGTGCCGATAGCCGTATCGGTCGCCGGCCCGCTGGGTGGCAACGTGTCGGTAACGTCGGTCGTGGTCTTCTGCGTGGGGATTTTCGGCAGTATCTTCGGCGAATGGATCCTGCGCCGCTGCGGGGTCCGCGATCCCGAGGCGCGGGGTTTCGCCCTCGGAGCCGCCGCACACGGCATCGGCACGGCGCGGGCCATCGAGATGGGCGCTGCCGAAGGAGCCCTGAGCGGTCTTGCAATGGCCCTGATGGGACTGGCGACAGCATTGCTCATGCCGCTGATGGAGCGGTATCTCTATTGAACCGGAGCGGATTTCGGCAGGCTGAAAACTCGACGAATATCCGGATCGCCCGCTATTCGGGCTCGATAGCGCACAATTTTTCACGCCGATTTATTAATTTTATTAATTATTTCCCTATCTTTGTCCGGAAGCATAATCCCAAACATAACTTATACTATGGCAAAAGCAGTCAACATCGCCCGTTCACACCGGTTGGACGGCATCGGAGAGTACTATTTTTCGCGTCGTTTGCGCGAGATCGCCGAGATTGAAGCGGCAACGGGCCGCCAGATCGTAAAACTGGCCATGGGCAGCCCCGACCTGCCGCCCCACCAGTCCGTGATCGACCGCCTGGCGAAAGAGGCACAGCGTCCCGACGTGCATAAATACATGTCTTACCAGGGTGAGCCCATCCTGCGCAAGGCCTTTGCCGACTGGTATAAGAAATGGTATCGCACAGAACTGGATTTCAAGTCGGAGGTGTTGCCGCTGATCGGTTCGAAGGAAGGTATCATGCACATCTGCATGACGTTCCTCAATAAGGGCGACAAAGTCCTCGTCCCGAACCCGGGCTACCCCACCTATTCGGCGGCCGTACGTCTGGCAGGCGGCGAGATGCTCCCCTATGCGCTGAACAAGCAGACCAATTTCTACCCCGATTTCGACGCGATCGAAAAGGCAGGTCTCGACGGTGTGAAGATGATGCTCGTCAACTACCCCAACATGCCGACGGGACAGACCCCTTCGATGGAATTGTTCCAGAAAATCATCGACTTCGGAGCCAAGCACAACATCCTGATCGTGCATGACAACCCGTACAGCTTCATCCGCAACGCCGAACACCCGATCTCGATCATGGAGGCCGAGGGTGCAAAGGACGTGGCTCTGGAGATGAACTCACTGTCGAAAGGCCACTCGATGGCCGGCTGGCGCGTGGGCGTCGTCGTGGGCAAGAAGGAGTGGATCGACTCGATCCT
>ENA-UEPG01000171-UEPG01000171.1-human-gut-metagenome-genome-assembly--contig:-NODE-171-length-72378-cov-9.436757_pt1 | contig 72378 bp, 49 predicted proteins | sample MGYA00242893_ERZ507902 | MGnify/ENA primary metagenome ERZ507902 (study PRJEB26167, sample SAMN06115491) | human gut metagenome | host: Homo sapiens | place: China:Gansu | collected 2015-04-23 | study...
TTTGCGGAAATAGCTCAGTTGGTAGAGCATAACCTTGCCAAGGTTAGGGTCGCGAGTTCGAGTCTCGTTTTCCGCTCCATATATAGATATAAATCCTTACAATAAGCAAGTGTGCTGGTTGTAGGGATTTTTTTTTACTTTCTTTGCTTCTATTTTCATGTCTTTCAGTGAACCACATTCGTTAATCAATGAGTAAAGTAAAGCGAAAGATTATACATACCGCACTAAAAAGGCGGTAAAATCCATGGCTCGACCAAAGAATATCATTAAATTTGCGACAAACTCAATGTTGTATATACAACTATTGGTGTACCAATGTGTCGCAACCCGACCTTTTTGACATTGACTAAAATAGTGAATGCTTTGGATATTGACGTACGAGAATTGATAAATAATCAAAGGAATAAAAAGATAGTATGGTAATGAAGATAAATAGCCCTTATACAGCTGCAATAACAGGCGGAGGATTCCTTTTCAATGAGACGCTTGCCCTGCTTCCTCTTTTGCAGAGTGCAGAGCGGAAAGAACTTCTTAAAGATGAGCAATTAAACAACCGTGTACTGATGATTAATGCTGAAACATCAAGAAAGAAGGCAATTCTAGAGATTAGTCGTCGTTATGATACAATGTCACCTGCTTTCTGGCAGGACTTTTTAGCGATGACTGCCGCAGAGCAGCCTATTGCTCTCTTTTTTGTGATGTTGAAGACGTACAAAATACTTTTTGATTTTCATGTAAACGTGACGATACGTCGTTGGAACAGCGTCGCTAAGTCTGTGAAGAGAGAAGATATCCTCATGGAGTTTAATGAAATATCTGCTCGTGATGCATTTGTTGACTCGTGGAGTGAAGCTACGAAAGACAAAGTGATTAGTGCCTATTTATCTATTTTGCGAAAGATAGGGATTCTCGATAGAGCTAACCAATTGCAAGTGCTTGATTGTACCAACTATCCATACTATTTGCAGATTGGCGAACCTTGGTTTCTGGAGGCTTGTTTGTTACAGCCTTATCAAATTGAAAAGATTAAAAACAGTTTGGTATGACTATAAAAGAACTGGATGATAAACTTAATAGTCCCGGATTTCAGGATACTGAGAACGGAGACTTATTTTATAATTTCTTCATCTACCAATATCCGGCAGAGAAAGAATATGATATCCGTAAGCAGATACAGGAGTTCAAACAAAACCTTATCCGTCCCACGAATTATGTGGATGTGCTCACGCTCGACTTGTTTGAAGAGTTCTGTAACTACCTCAATGGACAAAAGTTTCTCAAGTTCGACTCCATGCTGCAATATTTGCTCGAGAAAGAACAAGAACAGCCCGATACGAGCAGTAAAATTTTCAGTACATTGGAGCGTCACGCCCATAGTGAGAAGTTCGTGAAATATCTGCATGAGCGGATCGTGGCGCATATCACGATTGATGATGAATACCGTCGTCCATACGTGTTTATCTATGGCATCGGCACCATGTATCCTTATCTTCGTGCCAATGAACTTTTGGCAAAGTACGAGGATTACAATGAGACCGGACGCTATAAAATCATTCTCTTTTATCCCGGACATCGGGAACAAAATTCATTCAAACTCTTTGATACCTTAAATGACCATCATACTTATCGCGCAACCCTTTTAATAAACGAATAAACGATGCAACTACAAGATCTGTATATCAAATCCATTAATCGTCCGGTCAATCCGGCGGTTTCTGCTACCAAGTTCGATAAAGAGACCATTGATATTGAAATCAAGGAATACGTTTTTACCGATGAAATCCTCAATGGACTTTATCGCATTCTGAATGCTATCAAGAACAATAAACCTTACGACCATGTTGGTATTTGGATTGATGGTTACTACGGTTCGGGTAAATCTCACTTCTTAAAGTACCTCGACTACTGCATTACTCCCGAAACTCGCGATGTAGCCTTAGAGCGTTTACTTGATGCAGTGAAAGAAATCGACCCTTTCGATGGTAAGCATAACCTTCAGTTTGAGTTTTCACAGATTCAAGATATTGCTTCATGGCTCAAGGCTGCCATCATCGATACCTGCATCTTCAACCTCGAAACCTCCTACAATGCGACTACTGACAAAAAAAAGGCTTTCTTGCAGGTGTTTTGGGATGAGTTTAACGGCAAACGTGGACTGAACAAGTTTAATCTCACCTTAGCACAGCTTTTGGAAAAACCGCTGATGGAGCGTGGGTTGTTGGAGCAATTTAAGGAGGTAATTGCCGAGATGGGTGGCGATTGGAACAATCCCAGCGAGGCTGCCGATTTGGTGGATCAAGCTTTGGAGATGGTTGTAGATGCCGCTTGTGAACTCAATCCGCAGTTTGACCGCAACTCCCTTTACAATCATATCGACAAGCGCGACTATGCCATCAGCATCGAACGCTTCGGTATGGAACTGGCAGACTATATCAAGGACAAAGGCGAAGATTATCGCTTGATATTGCTTGCCGATGAGGTGAGCCAGTTTATCAATAAGGAACGCGACCGTTATCTGAATCTGCAAGAAATTATCACTAAACTTTCTGAAGCTTGCAACAATCAGGTGTGGGTGGCTTGTACCGCTCAACAGGACCTTAGCGAAATAATGGACGACTGCAATATTGGTGAAGAAAAGGACAAGGAAGGAAAGATTAAAGGTCGTTTTGAAGTGAAAGTATCACTCAAAGGCACGCAGCCCGAAGTGATTACACAGAAGCGTATCTTGGAAAAGAAGCCCGAGGTGAAAACCGACTTAGCTGCCATGTACGAGCAGCAGCAAGGAGCCTTCAGTCTCCAGTTTAAGTTACCCAATGCGTATAAGAGCTACGATACGGAGACTGACTTTATCGACTTTTACCCCTTTGTTCCTTATCAGTTTAAGCTCATCATGCAGGTGTTCGACTCTTTCCTTGCTTTGGGGTATGTGGCTAAGGAGGTGAAAGGTAACGAACGAAGCATCATCAAGGTGATTCACGCTACGGCTAAGGCTCCCAACAATGCTCAGGCTGAAATAGGTAAGTTCGTTTCGTTTGATGAACTTTACAACAATATGTTCGAGGAGGGTTTGCAGGCTCGTGGACAGAAGGCTGTGGATAATGCTATCCGCATTGCCCGTACCTATACTGACCCGAAATTGGCTATACGTGTAGCCAATGTCCTCTTTATGGTTTGCAATATTTCGCAAACTGACCAACTGGTTTTCCCGGCAACGCTCGACAATATCACCACGTTGCTGATTAACGATATGACCACGCCTCGCCTCAATCTGAAGAATGAGGTAGAAAAGGTGGTCGATTTCCTTTGCGACAACAACATCATCCGTCGTGAACAAGGCCGTCAGGGTGCGCCCGACTTCTTCTCGTTCTATAGTGAAGAGGAAATGAAAGTAGCCGAGCTGATTAAAAGTCAGACTGCTGATAACAACCTACAAGCCGGTGAGCTGAAAGAAATCTTCAATCGCTACTTGAAAGGATTGAAGAACAAGGAACAATATAAAACTCGTTCGTTTGCCGTGGGAATGACCATCAATCAGCGCAACTACCTCAGTAATAACCCTGATGTAGTGCTGGAATTTATGATGGATGACGACTATGATACACCCGAACAACTTGCTCTACAAAACCAGATCAATCGGTTGGTGTACTATGTGGGGCCACAGTTCCGTGCCAATGCTCGTTTGCGCAACAACTTTTATTGGTATTGTAAGGTGCAGAGTTATATGATCGCCAATCCTGCTACCAGCGACGAGAATGCTGCTGTGCGCGAAGAATTTAAAAAGCGTGCCAGCGAAGTGATGACTGGTATTATTGAGAGAGAGTTCCAAAAGATTCTCGATACCTGTCCTCTAGTAAGTGGACTCTCTGTGATTGATGATGTAGAGTTGGGTAATAAAAAAGGGAATGACCGCTACTTGGCTGCTATAGAAAAACACCTCTCCGGTATCTATACTAAGGCAGGACTGGTAGATTTACCGCAAATTCCCCGAAACAGCGATAAACTCAAGACAGCTATCCTTCGTCCCGTGAATTCTGGTGATTACGAGGGATTAAATGACTCGCTTACCGAAGCAGAACATGAGGTGGAAATTTACCTCAACAAGCAATACGAGGAGTTGAATGTGGGTGATGTGGTAGCCAAGTTCTCCAAAGCTCCGTTCGGTTGGGATGGCATCTGTACCCTTTATGTGGTGAACGAACTCGTACGCCGGCATAAGCGTGACTATAGTTATAGCAACAATCCCAATGTGGAGGTGAATATTGTAGCAAACCGTTTGCTGAGTGAAACTAACAAGTTTACCATTCGTCCGGCTGTAACCATTTCGTCCGAGGTGATTAATGGTTTCATTGCCGCTTGGAAGAATATCTTTGGTGTGAGCGAATCTTTCTCCACTACCGATAGTACCCAGCTATTCCGTCTCAGTCGAGAGAAAGAGAATGTACGAAGTGTGGAGAATGTAGTTGCACGCTACAAGCAGCTCTACAAGGATATTGCCGCATACTCTTTCAGTGCGCCGCTCGACGAAATGGTGACCTTGCTCGAAGGTTGGCTTGCCGAGCGCGATCCGTTGAAGTATTTCCGCCGTGTGATTGACGAACAGCAGCAGGCACGCACCCTCTTCGATACTTGTAAAGAAGTCGTGCAGTTTGCTCAAGATCAGATGGGCAATTATAAGGATGTACTCCGCTTTGTGCGTGATAATCGGGATAATTTTAGCTTCGTACCTGTAGAGCTTCACGAGGCAGTTACGCAGTTGATGGGAATAGAGAATGCAGCATGGCCTATCGCTATACGTACTTATATGAAGCTTCGCAACACCTTTGCCGGAGCCATCGATGCTAAGCGAACAGAACTTCGCAAACAAATTTCTGAAGAATATGCCAAAACGTATGCTCAGTTGGAGCAAGGCTGTAAGGAAAACGAGGTATCGACTTCTGTTCTCTCAGATCAAGAGGTTATAGTAAAACTCAAAACACAACCGGATAGCATTCCTGTGTTGCAGACCAACCTCGATACCAATGCATTCTTTGCTGAGCAAACGGCGAAGATATTGGCTGCAAAACCGAAGCCTAAACCTACGGTTGGTGATGACAAAAACAAGAAGGAAGAAACTCCTGCTAAGAAGTATCCTACACAGGTAGCTTTAAGTACTCGTACCACTTTACCTATTGGCTCAGAGGTTGATGTGGATAAGTATTTGGCACAACTCAAGAAGCAACTAATGGCACATATTGACAAAGGCGAGACGGTAATGATTATCAAATAATGAAATGAAGGAATAAGATAGATGGATACCAATAGATTAAAGAAATTTGCTACCGAAGCACGCAACATACTAAAGGCGGGTATTGCCGCCAAACTCACCAGCTTGGGCTTTGACAACAAGGGCGAAGTGGCTGAGAATTTACGCCCGCAACTCTTGCAGGGTGGTACGCTTTGGAACGGACGGACTCTCTCCGAAGGGTTCTTTCATCAATGGATGCGCCTCTACGAGGAGGTGCAGGCTAAGGGTGTGAACGAAGTATACGAGCAAGCAGCTTACACATGGTTTAATCGTCTGGTAGCCATTCGTATCTTACAGAAGAACGGACTTTGTGAACCGGTAAGTGCATACGCCGACTCTGCACATACCCCGCAGATTGTAAACCAAGCCCGGCAAGGGCTATTCCCGCCAATGGTGGAGGCGAGCAAGCGTCACCTCTTGGAACTCCTTGATGACGATACGAAAGTTACTGAACAGTTTGCTGTGCTTTTGGTGGCATGGTGCCATGCCAACCCTATCCTGCAACGTTGCTTTGGCACTATGGAGGACTATACTGAACTGTTGCTTCCCGCCAATATTTTGGCGGAGAATGGTTTTATCGACCTCTTGAACCACACCGAGTTTATCACCGACGAAGAGTTTCGCTCGCCCGAACTGATTGGTTGGCTTTATCAGTTCTACATAAGTGAACGTAAGGATGAGGTGTTTGCCAAGAAAGGTAAGTTTGAGGCTGATGATATTCCTGCCGCCACGCAGATCTTTACACCTAACTGGATTGTGAAGTACATGGTGCAGAATACGGTGGGACGCATCTATCTCGATAACAATCCCTATACTATTTTGACTTATAAGGAGAAATGGCAATATCTCGTGGAGCCTGCAGAGCCGACTCCTGCTGAAGCTATTCTTCATTACAATGAACTGACCGATCTGAAAGTGGCTGACCTTGCTTGTGGTTCGGGACATATCCTTAACGAGTGTTTCGATCTACTCTACGATCTTTATATCACTGAAGGTTATACCCGTGTTGAAGCCATAACACATATCTTCCAAGATAACCTCACGGGTATCGATCTCGATCCTCGTGCACAGCAACTTTCGCTCTTTGCATTGACGCTGAAGGCTTGTCAACGCGATCATAGCTTTGTAGATGCACATTGCTTGCCACGGGTGCTGACGATGCCGAAGGTGCAATTGCCTTTGCCTGCCGATACCCGATTAGCGGTAGAGATTAATGTCGCCAATGCTTTGCTGAAGGATGCCGATTCTTTAGGTAGCATTATGAAGTTTGACCTTACACCTGCTGCTCGTGAATGGGTGGCTTCGCGGGTTGAAGAGAATGAAGCGGCAGCGTTGGTGATAGCGTTGACAGAGCAGTATGATGCTTTGGTGATGAATCCGCCGTATATGGGGGGAGGTAATATGAATGAGGTGTTGAGTAAATATGTGAAAAGGAATTATGAGGATGGAAAAACAGACCTTTTCTCTGTATTTATGGAGGTTGCCATTGAACGACTAAAAGTACACGGTCGTTATGGCATGATTAATATGCAGAGTTGGATGTTTCTTTCTTCGTTCGAGAAACTTCGCAAGACATTACTCGACAACTATCATATTGAGAATATGCTTCACCTTGGTCCTCGTACTTTTGACGAGCTGAGTGGGGAAGTGGTACAGAACACAGCTTTCGTGGTGGCAAAGCACAGTGTCCAACAAGGTGGAATGTACTTCCGTTTGGTGGATGGGAAAAGTTGTGCTGATAAAGAGCAAATGTTCTTGAACTATGCAGGGCAAGGTACAAAGATATACTACTCTAATGTGCCGCAGGCTAACTTTGAGAAGATTCCGGGATGCCCGATTGGATACTGGGTTTCTGAAAAAATTTTATCCCGCTTCGCGGGAAATCTCGCATTGTCTGCCGTTGCTAAACCCTGCGTTGGTTTGCAAACGGCAGACAATGCGAGATTTCTCAGATATTGGCATGAAGTCAATCTTGAAAAGATTGGCTTTGGGATGAAATCGGCTGAGGAAGCAAAAGAATCGGGAAAGAAGTGGTTCATAACTACTAAAGGCGGCCCATTTAGAAGATGGTACGGCAATATGGACTATTTAGTAAACTGGGAAAATGATGGAAAGGAACTAAAAGAGTTTAAGGGTTCTGTTATAAGAAATGAAAAGCGATACTTTACTTCATCGGGTGCTACGTGGTCAACTATAGCATCAGGCAAACCATCTTTCCGTTTCTTTGATAGAAGTTGGTTGTTTGAGACTAAAGGATCTGTATGTTTTCCTATAAAGGAAGATAAACTTTATACTCTAATGGGTTATTTGAACTCTCCTATTGTAGTTGCTTGTCTTCAAACTTTGTCTCCTACCTTAGATTATCATGAAGGTCCCATGGGTAAAGTCCCATATGAAGATATTGAGAACGTTGCAGAGATTGATGTGTTTGTAAAATCTAACATCACAATCAGCAAGCTCGACTGGGATTCCCACGAAACTTCTTGGGACTTTCAACAGAACGAGCTTATTTCCCTTATAGATTTCACCGAACAAGACATTACAACAGAGTCACTGAATGCCTTGTATAATACTACTGCACACAGTAATGCAGTAACACAGCAAGCCGCCGAAAGTCCTCGTGCAGTCAAATTGCAAGCTCTCATGGAACGTTATCATCAGAAGTGGAGTACTCTCTTTATGCAGCTGCACGCCAATGAAGAAGAACTTAACCGTCAGTTCATTGACATCTACGGCCTGCAAGATGAGCTTACTCCCGATGTGCCTTTGAACGAAATTACCATCTTGCAACAAGGCGAGGTGAACATTGAGGGCAATGCCTTGAAGTGGCACGATGAAGTAATATTGAAGCAACTCCTCAGTTATGCCGCCGGTGTATGGATGGGCCGCTACCGTCTTGATAAGCCTGGTCTGCATATCGCTCATCCCAACTCCACAGCCGAAGAACTGGCTCCTTATACCTATAACGGTCACACCATCGAGATAGATGATGACGGCATTTTCCCTTTAATGACTGCCGATAGTGACTTCACAGACAATGCCTGCCTGCGAACCGCCCAATTTGTGAGCGATGTGTTTGGTGTGGAGTATCAAGTGGAGAATCTTAACTATATAGAACGCACCCTCGGCAAAACCATCGAGCAGTATTGGCAGAAGGACTTTTGGAAAGACCATAAGAAGATGTATCAGAACCGCCCTATCTACTGGCTCTTTGCAAGTAAAAAGGGTACTTTCCAGTGTATCGCCTACCTGCATCGTATGACCCCCTATACTCCTGAACGCATCCGCAGTAAATACCTGTTGCCCTTCATCGAAACGTTAGGTCGCAAGATTGCCGAACTCACTACTCGTGCTGCCGACCTTAGCACCTCTGAACGTAAGAAACTCGACACGCTGAACAAACAGCTTGAAGAATGCCGCGAATATCACGACCGATTGGCGGTAGTAGCTGAGCAAGCCATTCCGCTTGATTTGGACGATGGGGTGGTAGTGAACTATGCGAAGTTGGGGGATGTTGTAGCAAAGTTGAAATAAAAACGTAAAATATGGAAGATAAGAAATATATTACTCAGAATCAATTAGATATTGATTTTGTAGAGAAAGAGGACATAAATGGTGAAATGGATGCTGATGTCATAACAAAGCCGTTTAATCCTAATGATATTGATGTAGATATTGCTACGGTCAATCTTGGTTCCGTTATAGAGCAGTTGGAGAATGAAGAAATAGAGCTCCAACCGGATTTTCAGCGTGCGGCAGATGTTTGGGATAACACAAAGAAAAGTAGATTGATAGAATCCATATTATTAGGATTACCCTTGCCGTCTTTCTATTTTAGTGAGGATTCTGCAACTAAAAAGTTATCTGTGATTGATGGCTTGCAACGCCTGTGTGCTATTCGTGATTTTATACTAAAGGGCAAGGACAAAGAGGAGAATGACAATAAGCTTGAAGACGAGAATCCTTTGGTTTTACAAAACTTGCAATTTTTGAAAAACTTTGAAGGGAAAACTTATTCGGAGTTGGAACGTCCCGATGTAAGGCGTATAAAAGCATTAAAGATAACAATGAATATACTTCGTAAGGCCACACCAAATGAAGTGAAGTTCATTATATTCCAACGTGTAAACACCGCAGGAGAACCTTTGACTCAACAAGAAATGCGTCATGCCTTAAATCAAGGAGAAGCGGCTTCCTTTATAAAGGAGTTGGCAGAAATGGATTCTTTTGTAAAAGCGACCAAGCATTCGGTAAAAACCAAAAGAATGGAAGATCGTGATTTTGCCAATCGCTTTGTAGCATTCTTTATTGGTTATAGCGAATACAATGGAGAATTGGATGCTTTCTTAAATGATAAGATGGGTGAAGTGAACAGAATGAATTCGGAGCAGCGAGAATCCATACGGCAAGCTTTTGATAAGTCAATGAAATGCTGCTATCAAATTTTCGGTGATGATTCTTTTAGAAGAAGACTCAACGAAAAGGATTCCAGAAAACCTATTTCTAAAGCTGTATATGATACGCTGAGCGTAAATATAGCTTGGTTGACAAATGAAGAAAGGAGTAAGTTAATGGCCAATGCGGATATATTCAAAGAGGGAATGATGGAGCTATTTAACGATAAATCATTTAACTCTGCAATTACTACAGGTACAGGTCAAAAGTATAGAGTTGAATTACGTTTTACACGGGTAAAAGAATTAATCAGAAAAATAATTGAATCATGATTACGAACTTAAACATCAATAACTTCAAGCTGCATAAACAAACACAGCTTGATATAAAGGGACTGACTATTTTAACAGGAATGAACGGGATGGGAAAATCAACCGTTATACAGTCGTTGATTTTATTACGTCAGTCGTTTATGATGAATGACTTGGATGCTGGTCTCAATTTAAAAGGAGATTTGTGTGATGCTGGAATATCAGGAGAGTTGGCTTGTCAATCATCTGATGAGCATTCATTAAAGATTGAATTGAAGTTTTCGCAGCAGGATGATTTGATGTATGTTTTTAATTATCCGGATAATATAATGGATACGTTGCTGCCAAGTGTAAAAGGCAATATAGTAGATAAGAATATTCTATCAAAGTATTCATTATTCAATGAATATTTCCAGTATTTGAGTGCTTTCCGGTTTGGGCCTCAGAAAAGTTATAATCGAGATACTTCTTTAGTGGTAACAAAGAAACAGATTTCTAAAATTATGGGGCAGTGCGAATATGCTGTGCATTTTTTAGAGCAATATAAGAATACGGATATTCCTGTGAAGGAATTGGCTCTGACAGATAAAAATGATGTAACACCCGATTTAAGGTTGATTGTGCAAGTAGAACGATGGCTACGTATGATTTCTCCTAATATAAAAATTAATATTGAGCAATCGGGTGAAGATTTTAAATTGAAATACAAGTTCAATCGAGAAGAAAATACGATTACTGAAGATATAACTGCGCTAAATACAGGCTTTGGTGTTACTTATGTGTTACCTATTTTAATAGCCATATTGAGTGCGCAGAAAGATGCTGTCATTCTTATAGAAAATCCGGAAGCTCATATTCATCCTAAAGGTCAGGCTATACTGATGGAACTGATGGCAAAAGCAGTTGCCAATGGTATCCAAATCATTTTAGAGTCACATAGTGATCATATCATTAATGGCAGCCTTGTAGCTGTGAGTAATGGGTTGATTACACCTGATCTCTTATCCATTTATTATTTCAACAGAGAAGAGCATCAGCATGTGGCTATTTCTCATCCATTAGAAATTTCAAAGAATGGTCATATCAAACGCCCTCCAAAAGGTTTTTTTGACCAGATAGACATTGATTTGAAAACTTTGACAGGATTCTAAAATGGAGCACAGTGAACTTTTTATAATATTCCCTTCTTATAAAGAGGTAGAAGAGAAACCGCATTATCTAAAATCCGTAGATGTGATGTCTATGGAAGATATTAGTAAAATAGTTAACTGTTTGGATGAAATGATTCATTTCTTTCAAAATGAGAATTATGATGGTTATTACGATGGAAAGAATGTACAGGCATTCCTTTTGCCATTTGAAATAGCCGAAGATTATTATCCGAATATAAAAACTCGTTTTCGTGTATTGATGGGGAGATGGGGTGAAAATTGGCGGAATGATAGAAAACAAAGCGATACTGATAATTATTATTATTATCATACGGAAATAAAGGATGATACCCTCTGTGAATTGACAAAACGTAAAAAAGATTCAGCTGATGAAAGTACGTTTCTGTTGATAAATCATGAGGCATTTTCTTGCTCTGAAGACAGAATTAAAACAAAATGTGATGATGAGGACTTTGAAATTGAAGTTAGGAAAGCTGAAATAAAGTCTATAGCAGAATGGTTTGAAATCAATCGGATTCCCCAAAGAACATTTCACTTAAATCCTAAACATGGTGAATTTGGCAAAGGAGCACATCCTTCAAACAAAGGAGAAAAAGTATCTGTGTTAATGTGTAGCAAGGGTGAAGCTGGTATCTTATTAAAAAAGGCGATAGGCGAAAATTTAAGAACATTATATTTTTATGATGCGAAATACAATCAATACATCGAATTCAAAAGAGAAAGCGAAAATGTTTACCATGCTTTTCATTTAGACAAGGAAGATGAGCAACTAATTCCTAATAATATCAAAGATGCGATTAAGAAACTATTTTAATAATAGTAATTTAGAGTATCTTAAACGTATAAAAAAGGAGACGATGACAATAAAAGACATACTGAAACTCAGAGACCTCGGCGAAGTGAGCAAGGTACAGTTCAAAGAACGTATCTTGGATAAATATGATATAGGTTGCGAGCTAGTTGCCATGAGTAATGCTCGCGGAGGGCAACTTGTCATTGGCATCAACGACAAGACAGGAGCTTTTAATCCGTTGTCGTATGCCGAAGTGCAGGAAACCACCAATCTTTTGAGCAATATGGCTTCGGAGAATGTGGTACCCAATATCCTACTTGAGATAGATACAGTCAGCGTTGAAGGTGGCAGTGTAGTGATAGCTACTATTAAGGAAGGAATTAACAAGCCCTACCATGACAATAAAGGTATCGTGTGGATGAAAAATGGAGCGGATAAGCGTAAGGTTTTCGATAATGCGGAGTTGGCGGAGATGATGACCGAGTGTGGTAGCTTTACTCCCGATGAAGCCGCCGTGAAAGATGCCACGTTGGATGATTTGGATGAAGACACTATCAAGCAGTTCCTGCAAAACCGTTTTGCTATGGTATTGGAGAAAAAAGGAATGGTTGGCGATGCTTTGCAGGAAGCGTCACTTGATGAGATAGCCAATGCGATTGCCAAAGGACATGATCTTAATAAACTGATGCGCAACCTGCGTTTTATCCGTCCAGATGGGAGCCTTACAGTGGCTGCCATATTACTGTTTGGTAAGTACACCCAGCGTTGGTTACCTGTGATGACGGCAAAGTGTATCAGCTATGTCGGTAACTCTATTGGAGGCAAGGTCTTTCGAGACAAGGTGAACGATGCAGTAATGGAAGGAAATCTTCTGCATCAATTTGAGACCATTATGTCTTTTTTCACTCGCAACCTCAAGAATGTACAAGTGGAAAAAGAGTTCAATTCATTGGGCGAGCTTGAGATTCCATACGTAAGCCTGATGGAGTTTGTAGTAAATGCACTGGTCCATCGTTCGCTGAATTGGAAAGCTCCCATACGTATCTTTATCTTTGATAACAGAGTGGAAATTCACAGCCCGGGCACGTTGCCTAACGGCTTGCAAGTAGAAGATATTACCAATGGCATCTCGATGCCCCGTAACAACTTCCTTTTTAGCAATGCTATCTATCTTCTTCCCTATACAGGTGCAGGTAGTGGTATTCAACGTGCCTTGGAGGAAGGAGTGCAAGTAGAGTTTACGAATGATGAACGGATACATGAGTTTCTAACTACCATAAAGAGAAACAAAGACTTGGATAGTAATCTAGCTGACTCTGACACTACCCCTAACACTTTTTCGGAGCACTCAGACACTACCCCTAACACTTCCGATGAATGCCCTAACACTTTTTCGGAGCACTCAGACACTACCCCTAACACTTTTGATGAATGCCCTAACACTCATCAGATGAAACTTACCAATAAACAAAAGGATATAGTAAACTTTTGTAGTGTACCGAGAAGTAGTCGGGAGATACTTGAGAGGGTAGGAGTGAAATATCATAATAGTAATATCAAAAGATATGTTACCGAATTAGTAGAAGCAGGGTATTTGGAGCGAACCATTCCCGATAACCCTTTTGATATGAATCAAAAGTATAAAAAGAAGCAATCATTATGACTCAAGAAAGAATATACAGTTATTTTCAGCGTAACCCACAGTTGCATGTGCTTTTCATCTTCGACAAGGCGAATATCATTATGAATGATTTGGCAGACTGTTCGTGGGAAACTGAATATATCTATAAAGTATTTGATGGAGCTTGGTTCAACACTAAATATAACATTGAATACGCATGGAAAGAGAAACGTGTGGTATTACTCTTCCCATTAGGCACCTATCCCATAAGTGAGGAACAACAGCTCAGATTCCCTCTTATGGACATGCTGAAAGCTAATATGGAATATAAAGAGGAAGATTATGCCGCTTTCATGCAACAATATAAACTTCCAGAGAAATATCGCGCCTTTATCAGCCGCCATATCGGTGAATTGATGTCGAATAAGATAAATGCAATGCTGAAAGACCGGTTTACGCCGGAAGCATTCAGTGAGGATGTAGTAGTCCGCGGTTTTATTTCTTCTTATCTGGGTGAAAAGAGACTTTTGGAATGGGAAAACATCATCATAAAAATGTTCATACTTGGATTGGATTCAGAAAATAAGAAACGGTTGGATTTCTATCATAAGTTGGAACGAAACAAGGATGCCAAGACAGCGGTTGATGAGCGTTTGACTAAGATATTTGGATTCAGTTACAAATCCAACCAAGAGGCAAAGGTGAAAGAGTTGGTGGAGAGTTTGAAGTATAATAGCATCACCCAACTTCTTGATGTGATTGCCGATGACCCCTACAAGGCTTACAAAATAAAGAGCAGTATAGCACTTGAACAAATGAATCGTATCTATGAACTGGGCACACGTGACCGGGAGTTTGTAGATAAATTCATGAAAGTGATGAAAGAACTAGGTGCTGATATTCACGAAAAGGAGCTGACTACCATTTATGGCATGGATGCCTCCTTCTATTACTTGACGGAAGAATTAGGTTGGCCTATATTGCAAGAAATTGCCGGTAGCAAACTCGTGACAGAACCTGCAGAAATGCAAGAACGTTTGCGTTTGCTTTCCCAAAAACTTCCTGCCGATAGTGTGCATCAACAAGCTATAAGCTTCTTGATGCAAATGGCTTTTTATTATGAAATGGTAAGAGGACTGGGCAGCCTGAAGTTGAATACTCCGGAAGCTTATGTGCAACTCTATACGAACGACTTGTACAGGCTTGACACCTTCTATCGTTGTGCATTGGAAGAATATCATGAATTGTTGTCAAAGGATGTTCCTATACTTACTTGTTTGAATGGACTGAAACAACAGTTTGACGGAGAGTATGCACGTATGGTCAATGTTTTCAATCTGGAATGGATGACCTGTGTGATAGAAAAAGGGAACTACTTTAACGACCTGTCGTTGAAAAAACAAGAGGATTTTTATGCAAATGAATGTGTCAGCAACAGTAAGCAGGTAGTAATCATCTCTGATGCACTACGCTATGAAGTGGCGGCAGAACTGATGCAGGAACTGGCTAAAGAGAAACATATAGCAAAACTATCTGCATATCGGGCCATGCTGCCTACTGAAACCAAATACTGTAAGCCGGCTCTTCTGCCTCATACTTCATTGATATGGAAGAACAAAGAAATGCTGGTAGATGGTGAAGTATTAGACACCTTAGAGAGCCGTTCGGCACAGGTGGCCAAATACAAAGAAAGTGCTTGTTGTGTAGACTATGAAACTGTAATCAAAGCAGATGTAAAAACTGCACGCGAACTATTTAAATGTCCATTAGTCTATATTTTCCATGATACAATTGACGCTGCTAGTCATGGGGCTGGAGCCGGAGATGTAATTGCGGCTTGTCGCAAGGCTATTGAACAGCTCGCTGTGCTGATTCGTCGCCTTCATGCCTCTTGGAATGTGACGAATGTTGTGCTGACAGCCGACCATGGCTTTCTCTACAATGACGTGGAGTTTGCAGAGAAGGATAAACATGCGGTGACGGTTGCGGGTATTATCGAGAAGAAAACGCGTTACTACGTGAGTGATCAAGTTAGCGCGCAAGAAGGGGTGGTAACAATGCCATTGGACAAAGTATCGGGAATGAAAGCCGAGACTCCTATATATATAGGAGTACCTATGGGTACCAATCGTTTGGCTGCTTCTGGTGGATACAGCTTTGCCCATGGCGGAGCGACTTTGCAGGAAATGCTTATTCCCGTGATTCATAGTTCGCAGAAACGCTCTGATAAGACTAATAAAGTGGGTGTGGCATTGGTTGATCACAATCTCATGATGGTAAGCAGTAGGTTGAAATTTCAATTAATACAAAGCGAAGCGGTATCCATGACGATAGTTGAACGTAAGGTCGTTTGTCAAGTGTATCAAGGCGATACACCCGTAACCGGAAAGCAAACCATTACGCTTGACAGTGCTGATACGATCAATTTGAATAATAGAGTATACGAGGTTGTGCTGACCTTGAATCATTCAGTACATTCAGGTATGCTACAACTACGTGTGTATGATGAAGAAGACTGTTTGAATCCACTTATTCGTGAAGTGGTGAAGAATAATACAATGATAGAACAAGACTTTTAAGTATTAGTGATTAAGTTTTTTGATATGACACTACAACAGAAAATAATGAATGCTTTCATAGGTAAAGTGGTTCGTAAAGATTTGGCTTTTCTTGTAAAGGGAGGGCTCCCTGTACCTACATACGTATTGGAGTATCTGCTTGGGCAGTATTGCGCCTGTGATGACGAAGCAACCATAGAAGAAGGCTTGGAAAAAGTGAGACAAGTGATCCAAAACAATTATGTGCATCGTGCGGAGTCAGAAGTCATTAAGGGTAAAATCCGTGAGCAGGGTCGCCATCGTATCATTGATAAGGTGACTGTTACTCTCAATGAGAAAGCGGACGAATACCAAGCTCATTTTGCTAACTTAGGTCTTACTAATGTGCCTATTGGCACTCAATATGTGACAAACAATCCCAAGCTCTTATCTGGAAATGGTGTTTGGTGTATCGTCACTATTGGCTATATATCAGGCGAAGATATTAAAGTGCGCTGGGAAATTCAAACCCTGAAGCCTGTACAAATATCCAATGTGGATGTTCAAGATTATATAGATAAACGCAAGAACTTTACCACAGAGGAGTGGTTGGACTTCATGATGCATACCGTTGGGTTGAACCCCGACACCTTAAATCGGCGTGAGAAGTTCATTACGTTAGCTCGTCTACTCCCTCATGTTGAGAATAATTTCAACTTTATGGAATTAGGACCTAAAGGAACCGGTAAGAGTCATGTCTTTCAGGAACTGTCACCATACGGTGTTTTAGTGAGTGGTGGTGATGTGACTAGTCCTCGTCTGTTTGTTAAAATGAGCGGTAATAAAGAGATTTTAGGATTGGTGGGCTACTGGGATGTAGTGGCTTGGGATGAATTTGAGCAGCAAAGAGGTCGTGCCGTAGATGCGGTATTAATTGATACCATGCAAAATTATCTGGCCAATAAGTCATTCAACCGTGGTAAGGGTACGCATGAGGCTTCCGCTTCTATTTGCTTTGTGGGTAACACGAAGCATACGGTTCCTTATATGCTAAAGAATAGCCATCTTTTTGAATCAATTCCTACCTCGTTTATCAAGGGAGCTTTTTTAGATCGTATCCACCTCTACAACCCGGGGTGGGAGATTAGAATGCTGAAGAAAGATAGCTTCTCAAAAGGATACGGTCTGATTACCGATTACATAGCTGCCATTATGCACGAACTGCGCAATAAAGATTTGACAGCATTATTGAAGGATTATGCTAAGTTTGATGGTTCCCTTTCTGAACGTGATCACTTGGCTATTCGGAAAACATTTTCTGGCATGGTGAAGTTGATTTATCCGGATGGTAACATGACGAACGAAGAGGCATTTGAGTTGATAGACTTTGCTGCCGAAAGCCGAAAGCGCGTCAAAGACCAGTTGTATATCGTGGATGAGACGTTTAATGCAGAGCCTGCTAAGTTCAGATATGTACGTGAGAAGGATGGTGTAGAGGTTAGTGTGGAGACTCTGGAGAAGGTGAGCAATGCACTTATCATCCCTAACAATATTCACCAAGGATCTACTCCTATGGTAAATTTGGATAATAGTGATATCACACTTTTCCAAGAAGGAACTGAAACAACAATGCAAGTAGAGCCTTCTTCAGAACGCCAGTCTCGCAAAAGATTCATTTCTTTGCAGGAAAAGAATCTGTCCTTCCGTTTGGGACAGACCGGTGTCACTTATCAATCTCTCTTTGCCGATTATCTTAAGGATGCAACTGAAATCACCATTGAAGACCCGTTCATTCGAGCAAGTTGGCAAGTAAAGAATCTTATGGAGTTTCTGACGATGCTCATTGACACACGTGATGTGGATGACCTTAAAGTACATCTGGTGACCAATGAAGAAGAAGATAAGTTACCTGACCTTATAGATAAACTGGATGACATAAAAGACGATATGATTGGCTATGGCATTGAGTTTGATTACAAGTTCCGCGAATTTCACGATCGTTGTATCAAGGCCGACAATGGTTGGGTGATTTCGATGGGACGTGGTCTTGACATATATGAGAAGTACAGCCCATATTCTGTTGCAGCCGCTCGACCCGATAAGCGTAAATGCAAAGAGTTTATGATAACATTTACTAAAGATGAGGTTGTCAGTCGATAAGATTGGCAACCTCTTTTTTTTGTATTATATTGGAAGTTTACCGGACGATTTTATCAATAAATTGGATGGAAAAGCGTAATTTTGCAACTGAAAAAATCAATGTACTCCCCCAAAAAAAGAGCGTCATTGATTCCACAGACCTATAATTAATTTAATAACAGATGATATGTTAACACAAATCATTAATGCACGCATCCTGACCCCGCAAGGCTGGCTCAAGGATGGGTCGGTTCTTATCCGCGACAATAAAATTCTGGAAGTAACCAATTGTGATCTTGCCATTATCGGTGCCAAACTGATTGACGCCAAAGGTATGTACATTGTTCCCGGTGGAGTGGAAATCCATGTTCATGGCGGTGGCGGAAGAGATTTTATGGAAGGTACGGAAGAAGCTTTCCAAACTGCTATCAAGGCTCATATGCAGCACGGTACTACCAGTATTTTTCCCACTCTTTCTTCTTCCACGATTCCTATGATTCGCGCGGCCGCGGAGACTACCGAGAAAATGATGGCGGAACCGAATAGCCCGGTGCTCGGACTTCATCTCGAAGGACATTATTTCAATATGGCAATGGCAGGCGGGCAGATTCCTGAAAATATTAAAGACCCTGACCCTGAAGAATATATCCCGTTGCTCGAAGAGACGCATTGTATCAAGCGTTGGGACGCAGCCCCAGAGCTTCCGGGAGCCATGCAGTTCGGTAAGTATATCACGGCAAAAGGCATATTGGCATCGGTTGGACATACCCAAGCGGAGTTTGAGGATATACAGACGGCTTATGAGGCAGGATATACCCATGCTACCCATTTCTACAATGCCATGCCGGGATTCCATAAACGGAAAGAGTATAAATATGAGGGTACGGTAGAAAGTATTTATCTGATTGACGATATGACGGTGGAAGTTGTGGCGGATGGTATCCATGTCCCCCCGACGATTCTGCGTCTTGTCTATAAAATAAAGGGAGTGGAGCGTACTTGTCTGATAACGGATGCGCTGGCTTGTGCGGCGAGTGACAGTCAGACGGCTTTCGATCCGCGTGTGATTATCGAGGATGGGGTTTGTAAACTGGTAGACCGTTCCGCTTTGGCGGGAAGCGTGGCGACAATGGACCGCCTGATTCGCACGATGGTACAGAAGGCGGAGATTCCATTAGCGGATGTGATAAGGATGGTTTCCGAGACGCCTGCCCGCATCATGGGAGTGCTGGACCGTAAAGGTACGCTCGAGCGTGGTAAGGATGCCGATATCATTGCTTTGGACAGAGACTTGAATGTAAGGGCTGTATGGGCAATGGGAGAACTGGTAGAAGGTACCAATAAATTGTTTTAAATCCTATTAAAAAAGAAGACTATGTTAACTCAGATAATAAACGGAAGAATACTTACCCCGCAAGGCTGGCTGAAAGATGGCTCCGTATTGATTTGCGATGGAAAAATATTAGAGGTAACCAACAGTGACCTGGCGGTTATCGGTGCAACGGTGATTGATGCCCGCGGGATGACAATCGTGCCGGGATTTGTAAGCATGCATGCGCATGGCGGTGGCGGGCACGACTTTACAGAAGCGACGGAAGAGGCTTTCCGTACGGCAACTACCGCTCATTTGAAGCATGGCGCTACCAGTATGTTTCCTACTTTATCGTCTACTTCTTTCGAAAGGCTTTATCAGGCTGTTGATGTTTGCGAAAGTCTGATGCAGGAGAAAGATTCTCCTATTCTCGGTCTGCATATCGAAGGTCCTTACCTGAATCCGAAGATGGCAGGCACGCAGTATGACGGTTTCCTGAAAATGCCGGATGAGAGTGAATACATTCCTTTATTAGAACATACTTCTTGCATCAAGCGTTGGGATATCAGCCCGGAATTGCATGGTGCGCATGATTTTGCGAAGTATACCCGTTCGAAAGGAATTATGACCGCTGTGACACATACCGAAGCCGAGTATGATGAAATTAAGGCTGCATATGCGGTAGGATTTACTCATGCCGCGCATTTCTACAATGCGATGCCGGGTTTCCACAAACGTCGTGAATATAAATATGAGGGTACGGTGGAAAGCGTATATCTGACGGATGGAATGACGGTGGAAGTGATTGCGGACGGTATTCACCTGCCGGCTACTATATTGAAACTGGTGTATAAACTGAAAGGTGTGGAGAATACCTGTCTCGTAACGGACGCTTTGGCTTATGCCGCCTCTGACGGGACTGTGCCGGTTGACCCTCAGTATATTATTGAAGGCGGAGTATGTAAGATGGCAGACCATTCTGCGTTGGCAGGCAGTTTGGCTACGATGGATATACTGGTGCGTACCATGGTGAAGAAAGCGAATATACCTTTGGAAGACGCTGTACGCATGGCTTCCGAGACTCCCGCCCGTCTGATTGGGGTAAGCGACCGGAAAGGGGCGCTGGCCAAAGGAAAAGATGCCGATATTGTGATTCTTGACAAGGAATTGAATGTGCGTTGTGTCTGGTCGATGGGAAAGATTGTTCCGGGAACTGATATCCTGTTGCACAAATAACAGTTGAAATCACACAGGCGCGGATTAGCAAATAGCGTCTGAAATAATATAGGCACGGATTACGCGGATAACACGGTTCTGAATAACTAAAACCGTAAAATCCACGTAATCCGTGCCTAAAATATATACTAATTATAAAAGCAAATGTTCCAACGTATCATATATTATGAAAGCAAGCCGGTTTCTATCAGTTCTTTTAATTGCGCTTTATTCATTGTGCCCAGTTTCATGGTCGGCTTGCCGTCTTTAGTGCAAAGCAGCAGATTGGGGATAGTACGGATATTGAATGCGCTTTCCAGTTCCGGTTCCTGGTCGACATCTACCTTATAAATATCTAATCTCCCTTCGTATTCTTTCGCCAACTGGTCTAATATGGGTGACAACGCTTTGCAATAGATACACCACGGTGCATGAAAGTCTACCAGGCAAGGCTTGTCTCCTTTAAATTCCCATTGGTCGGGATACCCTTTGAAGTCAGCCACTTTTTCTACGAAACTATCTTTATTCAAATCTTCTATTTTCATAACTTTAATTATTTAGGGGTTAGTGTTTATCTTTTCACTTTGCAAAGATAGGGACACTTATAGAATGAACGGATAGCTATTTTTCCTATTGGCTTTTCAATATTTCCTTTCTGTTGGTTTTTGTTTTTGTATTTGGTGAAAGAAATCCGTCCAACATTTAAGTGTTTCTTATTTCTGAATTGTATTATATATAAACAATAGATATGCTATGAAAATAAATCATTTAGTCGGAGCTTTTCTGTGTGTGCTGGGATGTTACTCGTGTAGCAGTCCGAAAACAGAGGTCAAATCACCGGACGGCCATATTAAAATGTCCTTTACAGTAGACGAAAACGGTAGGCCACTCTATAACGTTTCAGTGGGTGATTCATTATTCATTGAAAATTCGGTGATGGGCTTCACGGAAGGCAACGGAGTTGCCCTGGCGGACGGTTTCCAAATAAAAAGTACAACATTCGACAGCAAGGACGAGACTTGGACGCAGCCTTGGGGCGAGAATAAAACCAACCGGAACCATTATAATGAAATGGCAGTCAACCTGACCAACGGAAGCCAGGTGAAACTGACCCTTCGTTTCCGTGTATTCGATGATGGAGTAGGATTCCGTTATGAATACAACGTCCCCACAGCAGATTCATTGATGATAACCGATGAGCTGACTACGTTCCGTTTCCGTCAGGACGGCACTTCATGGTCGATTCCTGCCAATGCGGAAACTTACGAGTTACTATATAAGCAGCAACCTATCTCCGAGGTTGAAACAGCAAATACTCCTTTTACATTCAAAACAGCCGACGGCGTGTATGGCAGCATCCATGAAGCGGCTTTGTATGACTTCTCCGAAATGACTTTGAAGCAGGCGGGAAATTATACGTTGAAAGCGGAGCTTACCCCGTGGCCTGACGGTATCAAGGTGCGTAAAGGCAACCATTTCACTACTTCCTGGCGTACCATCCAGATTGCTCCCGAAGCTGTGGGGTTAATCAACTCTTCACTGATTTTGAATCTGAATGACCCTTGTGTACTGGCAGCTACCGACTGGATTCGTCCATTGAAATATGTCGGAGTATGGTGGGGGATGCATCTCGGTGTAGAAACCTGGAAGATGGACGAACGCCACGGTGCCACTACCGTCAACGCTAAAAAGTACATTGATTTTGCAGCCGCCAACAACATAGAAGGTGTCCTGTTTGAAGGCTGGAATGAAGGTTGGGAAAGTTGGGGCGGTATGCAGAACTTCGACTTTACGAAACCTTATGCCGATTTTGATATTGACGAGATAGTCCGTTATGCCAAAGAGAGAGGCATTGAAATCATCGGACATCATGAGACAGGCGGAAATATTCCGAACTATGAGCGCCAAATGGATAATGCCATGCAATGGTACACCGACCACGGCATTACTATCCTGAAAACCGGTTATGCAGGAGCTTTCCCGAACGGGCTTTCACACCACGGACAGTATGGAGTCAACCATTATCAGAAAGTGGTGGAAACGGCTGCCCGCCACAAAATGACACTGGATGCGCACGAACCGATCAAGGATACCGGTATCCGTCGTACATGGCCCAATATGATGACTCGTGAGGGTGCGAGGGGAATGGAATGGAACGCATGGAGCGAGGGCAACCCGCCGTCTCATCATGTGATGCTTCCTTTTACCCGCCTGTTGTCCGGACCGATGGATTACACTCCGGGCACTTTTGATATCCTGTTCTTGCAGACCAAAGATTCTCCCCGCCGTCAGAAATGGAATGACCAGGATAAGGGAAACAGCCGTGTGAATACCACCTTGGCAAAACAGATAGCCAACTGGGTGATTCTGTATTCTCCTCTGCAAATGGCTTCTGATATGATTGAACATTATGAGGGGCATCCTGCTTTTCAGTTCTTCCGCGATTTTAATCCGGATTGTGACGAGTCGAAAGCATTGGCCGGTGAACCGGGAGAATTCATAGCAGTTGTACGCAAAGCAAAAGGCAACTATTTCCTGGGAGCTGCTACTGACGAAAAGCCACGTACATTGGAAATAAAACTGGACTTCCTGGAACCGGGCAAACAGTATAAGGCCACTATCTATGCTGACGGAGAAAAGGCGGACTGGAAAACGAACCCTACGGATTATCAGATAACGGAACAAACGGTGACTTCCGAAAATGTGCTGACTGTACGGATGGCTGCTGGCGGTGGACAGGCTGTTTCATTCATGCCGCTTTAATTCGGAACAAATAGAATATTAGATTAGGTCTATTATAATGGGGATAGGTTTAGTTTTTGAGGTAAAAAGATTGTCAGGAAAATAATAGGTCTAAATAAAGTTGGTTAAGAGGTTAGAAAAAACGGTGGACGGCACTTATGGCTGTCCACCGTTTTTATTTTTATCTTATGATTTGTGATGCCACTGTGTTATCCTTTCGCTTCCTGATACATGAAGCGTTTGATTGACTTCTTCGCAGTTTTTTCAAATTCCTCGAAATGGATTTTTATTTTGCTTATCTGTGAGTAGTTGGGAAGTTGCTGGTTCAGTTCGATACGGTTCTGTTCCATCACTTTCTGAATATCTGCTTGCTGCAATCCGTGGGCAAAGGCGTCATCGAAGTCTGGATAGATGAGAGCTACCAGTTTCTCATGCTGCAAAACGATTAGGGATTCCGCAACATACGGCAGATTGTTCAGTTTGCTTTCAATCTCTTCGGGATAAATGTTTTGTCCGCTCGAAGTGAGAAGCAGATTTTTGCTGCGGCCACGGACGGTTACATATCCTTCTTCGTCAATAGTGCCGAGGTCGCCCGTATGCAGCCAGCCGTGCACATCGATAATTTGTGCGGTAGCTTCGGGGTTCTTGTAGTATCCCAGCATCATATTCGCTCCTCTGCAAATGATTTCTCCGGCATGCGTTTGGGGATCCGGCGAATCAATCTTTACTTCCATGCGTGTCGTTGCTTTTCCGCAAGAAGCGAGTTTCAATGTTTCCCAACGGCTGGAGCAGATAATCGGACCACATTCCGTCATGCCGTAAGCGATGGTATAAGGGAATCCTATTTTTTTGAGGAAGGCTTCCACCTCAGCGTTGAAAGGGGCACCGCCGATAATGATTTCATCAAAGTTTCCACCGAAGATTTCCATAGCAGCCTGACGTGCCAAAGACTTGATCTTATCGTTAACGATAGGCACTTTGAGCAGCAACTTACCGATTTTACTGTCTACTTTGGGCAGGATATCCTTCTTTATAATCTTTTCTACAATCAAGGGTACACAGGAAATTACTCTTGGCTTAAGTTCCGCAAAGGATTGGGCAATGATTTTCGGAGACGGCATACGTGTCAGGAAGTAAATATGTGCACCTGCCGAGAATCCGTATAGGAAATCGTAAACCATACCGAACACGTGTCCCATGGGAAGCATGGAAACAATATTGTCTCCCGGTTTGACAGGAAGCATTTCGAAACAATAAGTTACGTTCGACCAAATACTGCGATAGGGGAGCATGACTCCTTTTGAATAACCCGTAGTGCCCGAAGTATAATTGATGATAGCCAGTTCTTCCGGTCTGTCTTTCCGGTAGCAGATATGTTCCGGCCGGAAATTCTTGGGATACCGCTGTCCGTAAATGGCGTTCCGGTGTTCGAAAGCATAAGTTAGCTTTTCGTTTCGTGATACCAAAGCGGAAAAGTCTGTCAGTAAAGCAATGCCTTCCAGTAAGGGCATGGCATCTTCGTTCAGATTTTCCCACGCCTGGTCGCCCACAAAAAGCAGTTTGGCTTCGGAATGGTTGACGATATTATGAATATTGTCCGCCTTAAATTCGTGTAAAATAGGCACGATAACAGCTCCATAAGTGATAGTTGCTAAGAAAGTAACTGCCCAGTGGGCACTGTTGCGTCCGCAGACTGCTATTTTATCTCCAGGCTGGATTCCCGCACTTTCCAGAACGATGTGAAATTTAGCGATTTTACGCGCTACGTCTTTATATTGAAGGGTGATTCCTTTATAGTCAGTTAAGGCATCTTTGTCCCAGTTGTTGATGATGCTTTGCTCAATATAATCAATGAACTGATGTTCTTGTTCCATTCGATTTTTGCACATTTAGTTTAAAACTGCGCAAATTTAATATTTCATAACTGCAACCCGAACTTTAAATTTAAGTTTTACGGTTAATTAACGGAGGGTTTCCGAACATTTTTTCCGGTTTACTGTCGGGCTTTTTTTGTTTCTTCCTTCTGATTTATTCATTGATACGTCTGAAGTGTTGAGGATGTGTCGGATAAATTAACTGTTTGGATAATATAAATCAGGCACGTATTACACGGATTTCACGCTTTTTGTTTGATTAGAACCGTGTAATCCGCATAATTTCGTGCCTGAATATTTAGTCATAAAAGACTCCTGGCAAATCTTTTCAGGTGTTATGATTCTGATTCTTCTTCTCTGGACTTCTCGGAAATGAGCAGGAGTTTATCTCCTTCATGCAATTTCAGTGTTCCGTTGGGAATCAGGAATTCATCTCCACGTTTCACAATCATTACCAGTGTACCTTTGGGGAGATTCATATCTTTCAGCGTATCTGCTTCTTCCAGCATTGCCCGGGTGACAGTCATGTCGCTAAGGTCGGAGTCTATTTCTTCCGGCAGTTCGACACCGAAGTCGTTGCCTGTCTTCTCCAAAGGCTCGGAGAGATGCAGCAAACGTGCTACGAAAGAGATGGTGGTGCCCTGTATGACCAGTGAAACGATAGTAATGAAGAATACGATATTGAAGATGATATTCGAGCCTTCGACTCCTGCTACTACCGGATAGGTGGCGAAGATAATAGGAACCGCTCCGCGCAATCCTACCCAGGACACGAAGAAACGTGATCTCATTGTGATTTTCCGGAACGGGAGCAAGCAGAGGAATACACTTAGCGGACGACCGATGACAATCATAAATACACCGATTAGCAAGGCTACGACTGTCACTTCCAGCATCTCATGCGGATTGACAAGCAATCCCAGGCAAAGGAACATAATGATTTGGAACAGCCAGGTCAGTCCGTCCATGAACGTATAGATTTCCTTACGATGCATGATTTTGTTGTTTCCTACCATTATACCGGCGATATATACAGCCAGGTATCCGTTACCTTTCAGCAAGTCGGTGATGGAGAAAGTAAAGAAGACAAAAGCCAATAATAAAATAGGGTATAACGCCTGGTTGTCGATATTGAGCTTGTTCAACATTCGGATAGCCAGTTTGCCGAGGATATATCCGGCAGCGGCACCTACAATAAACTGAATGAGAAAGGACACTGCGATAGCGCCGACTCCCATGCCTGCCGATTGGATAAATTGTATCAGGACAATGGTGAGCATATACGCCATCGGGTCATTACTTCCGCTTTCCAGCTCCAGCATAGGACGAAGATTATGTTTTAAGTTCATCTTCTGCGAACGGAGAATGGCGAATACCGAAGCCGAATCCGTAGATGACATAGTGGCGGCCAAAAGCAGGGAAGTGGTGATAGGTAAATAAATGTTTGTCCAACTCATGCCGGACAGCCACCAGATAAAGAGTCCGGTGAAAAGAGCCGTAAGCAAAACTCCGACAGTGGAAAGCACTATACCGGGCCCCAGAATGGGCTTTATCTCTCTGAATTTCGTATCCATACCACCCGAGAACAGGATGATGCTCAAGGCGACCATACCGATAAACTGTGCCTCTTTGGCATTATGAAACTGGAGTCCCAGACCGTCGCTTCCGAATATCATTCCCACTACAAGGAATAGTAATAGGGTGGGTACTCCGAAGCGGTATCCGGTCTTTCCAACGACAATGCTGACGAAAAGTAAGATAGAACCGATAAGTAAGGTGTTTTCTGCTGTAAATATCATAGGCAATATATTATAAAGTTATAAAATTGTCGTATTGGTTTTCACTGTGCGAAGTTACGCATTATTAACAACAAATAAAACCCTTGTTTGGATGTATTTTTCGTAAAAAAGGTAGTTAAATTGTCTGAAAAGATTCATTCTACATTCAATTATCCATATTATGCTGTATATAAAAACAGGCTCGAATCATACAGATGGTATCATTCGAGCCTGAACTGTTAAGGTTTAGAACTGAAAGTCTTGTTTACGACAAGAATTTCATTATATCTTCGTCCACACTGCTGATAGTGCCGATTCCGAACTGTTCAATCAATACATTCTTTACATTCGGTGAAAGGAAAGCCGGAAGAGTAGGGCCGAGGTGGATATTCTTCACTCCCAATGCCAATAGGGCTAACAATACGATAACAGCTTTCTGCTCATACCAGGCAATATTATAAACAATAGGAAGTTGGTTGACATCGTCCAAACCGAAAATTTCTTTCAGCTTCAGCGCGATGACTGCCAGTGAGTAACTGTCGTTGCATTGTCCGGCATCCAATACACGGGGAATACCATTAATATCGCCCAAAGCCAGTTTGTTGTACCGGTATTTTGCGCAACCGGCAGTCAGGATAACTGTGTCATTCGGTAACTTTCGGGCAAATTCCGTATAATATTCACGGCTCTTCATACGTCCGTCGCATCCTGCCATCACAAAGAATTTGCGGATAGCTCCGCTCTTGACGGCATTTACTACCTTATCGGCCAGCGCTGTCACCTGTGCATGGGCAAATCCGCCGACAAGTGTCCCGTTTTCAATCGCTACGGGCGGTTGGCATTGTTTGGCATGGGCAATCAGTGCGGAGAAGTCTTTGGGCTTTCCGTCTTTACGTTCGGGGATATAGTGTGCACCTTCCAGACCACAGGCTCCTGTGATATAGATAAGGTCTTTGTAGGTAGCGTTCGCACGTGGGGGAACAATACAGTTGCTGGTAAACAGGATAGGGCCGTTGAAACTTTCGAATTCTTCTTTCTGTTTCCACCAGGCATTACCATAATTCCCTGCCAGATGTTTGTATTTCTTCAATTGGGGATAGTAATGTGCGGGAAGCATTTCGCTATGCGTATATACATCTACTCCCGTGCCTTCGGTTTGTTCCAACAATTCTTCGAGGTCTTTCAGGTCATGCCCGCTGATAAGGATGCCCGGATTGTGGCGGACACCGATATTAACTTCGGTGATTTCAGGGTTTCCGTAGCTGCTTGTATTGGCTTTGTCCAGTTGGGCCATGGCGGATACGCCATGTTTGCCTGTTTCCAAGGTTAGTTGTACCAGTTCTTCCACCGTAATATCATTACGGGTTAATTCTGCCAATGCGTGTTGCATAAAGGCGAATATTTCCGGTGATTGGAAGCCCAGGTTGTTGGCATGCTCCACGTAAGCCGCCATTCCTTTCAGTCCGTAGTGTACCAGTTCCTTCAGTGAACGGATATCTTCGTTTGGAGTACGAAGTACGCCTACGGTCTTCGATTTCTCTTCAAATTCGTCTTCGCTGCCATCCCAAAGACATTCGTCGGGGGCATTTTCAAGAGTTACCTTGCTGCCGAGTTCTTTTTTCAATTTCAGTCCTTCTTTGATTTTCCGCGTGATGGCTTCTTTGTCAAAGTTGGCGTTGGTAATAGTGATAAATAAGGCATCGTAGATAAATTTGTCCGCTTCTTCGGAAGGATGTCCTTCCTTGCGCAGATGTTCGTTGTAGACAGCGATTCCCCGTACTACGAAGAGCAACAGGTCTTGCAGGTTAGCCACTTCAGATGTTTTACCGCATACTCCTTTCAAGGTACAACCTGTACCCATTGCAGTCTCTTGACATTGATAACAGAACATACTCATAACTTTTACGTTTTAATTAGTTTTATAGTTTATTGAACGCAAAAGTAGGGGAAAGGTTGAACGTAATTCTGTAACTAATGTTACAAGGATGAATCTTTTTTTATCTCTTTTTCCGGATTTCTTATTGAATCAGCCGGATAAGCGATTCTTTTTGAAGAATCGTGATGTGTTTACGCTCGGCTATAAGCAGGCCGTCTTCCTGCATATGCGCCAATTCGCGTGCGAGGGAAGGGCGCGATACTCCGAAATAATCGCTCAACTCTTGTTGCGAGCGGTCGAGGGTGATATGTAACTGTTGCTGTTGCTTATGTAGCCGGAGCAGATAGGAAGCCAGTTTTTGGCGAATTGTCTTGAATGACATAAAGAAGAGCTTATCCGATAACGTGCGTGCATAATTGGCGGAGAGGTTCATATAATTTTCCAAAAACTGTTCGTTTTTGCGGAACAGGTTCAGGACGCTCGATTTTGGAAGTTCGATTACTTCCGTCGGTTCATTGGCAGTCACTTCCACCGGAAAACGGTTCTCTTCTCCAAACAGGAACAAAGGGGCTAGGGCTCTTGGAGAGGCTATGTCTTCCACTTTGACAAGACGTCCCGAATAGTCAATCATTTCCCCGCGCACACTTCCTTTTGTCAGGATGACAAGGCGGTTGCACACATCTCCCTGGCGTGCCAGGATTTCCCCTTTCTTATAAGAACGGGCGTGAAAACTGATTGCTTCCAAATCGGCGGAAAGTCTTTCAGGAGTAATCCCCCGGAATAACGGATTATTGGTAAGTGCAGGTATCATAATTGGGGCATTGTTATATATAATTGGGATATTGTTATTTGAATTTTAAAACAAACTTGGTTTCTTTGTCCGGCAGTAGCGTAAGGCTTCCACCCGAAAGGCGCATAATCTGGCGCGAGATGCTTAACCCGATTCCGCTGCCACTTTCTTTGGTGGTAAAGAATGGGATAAATATATGTTCGGCTATCTCTGACGGGATTTCGGGGCCATTATTCTTTATTTCAATCAGTACCTCTTCCGCGTCATTGCAATAAGCCAGGATTTCAATTCTTCCGTCCGGCTGTTTGCCGATAGCTTGAATGGCATTCTTCAGGAGGTTGATGACAACTTGGGAAATCAGGTTCTCGTCTGCATGTACTATCAAATCCGCAGGAGAAATTTCCATGTGGAAGAAAATATTATCGCATGGGTTCTGATGGCGGGCAAGTTCGATCATTCTCTCTATAAATGCCTTTACATAAAATAAAGAGGGCTCGGGAGTCGGTATGCGTGTGAATTGCCGGTAAGATTCTACAAAAGAAAGCAAGCCTTTTCCGGTCGCGCTGATTGTTTGCAATCCATGATATATCTCTTCGTCTTTCTCTTCCGACATGGAAAGGAGAGTGTCGCAAAGTGAGGTGATGGGAGTTACCGAATTCATGATTTCATGGGTGAGTACACGTGTCAGACGAATCCATGAATCGATTTCCTTTTCATCCAGTTCGGTATTGATGTCATTCAGAGCCAGGATGCGCAGATGCTCTTTGTGCACGTTAATTTCTGAAACACGTATGGAGAGGTTGACCGTTCCCCGTTCATTGTGGAAAGTTATCTGCAACTTGTCGCCGGGACGGCAATTCTCTATCTTGTCCATCAATACGGCATCTATCTTACTTAATTGGCGGACATGCGTAAATATGTTCAGTCCGAGAAGCCGCAGGGCTTCTTTGTTTTTCTGATACACGGCTCCGTTGTCATTGAGCACTAACAGTCCGGTACTGACAAAATCCAGAATCAGTTCATAATATTTCTCCTGCTGTGCCGTTTCTGCCTTTACATTATATAAGATGTGTCCCACCCGGTTGAGCCCGGCATTAATTTGCCTGCTTTCCGCTGTTCCGTCTTCTTCGGGAAATCGGAAGGAGTTATCATTATTCTCCAAAGCGTCAATCATGAAAAGCACTTGCTTGACATGATGGCGATAGAGCCGGATTTGCCATAGGATACTCAGAATTAGAAGAATTGCAGTGCTGCCGAATCCTATAAAATCTTTTTGAAAGGCAAACCAGGCAGTCAGCAGACAGGCACAGACGGTTAGTGCTATTCTGAACCAATACCGGTAGCTAAGTTGCCGGAAAAACTTTCTCATAATCTGATTTTTTATAATCCGAACTTTTTCATCTTGTTATAGAGAGTCTGCCTTGTTATTCCCAGTTGGCTGGCGACAGCCGACAGGTTTCCTGCGCAAGCGTCCAGGGCTTTCCGTATCATCTGTATTTCCATCTCTTCGAGCGTAGATATACTTTTCTCCTGAATCCCTGTGCGCGTTGGTATTGATAATTGAAACAATTCGGCAGGAATCAACGGATTGTCATTAATGATGACGGCTTTTTCAATCACGTGTTCCAACTCGCGGATATTACCATACCAGGGATGCGCTGTCAGTTTCTCTTTAGCGTCAGGCGTAAACTTCATCAGAGCCTTGTCGTATTGCTTGCAGAAGCGTACGGTAAATCTTTCCGCAAGTGGTATAATATCCTCTTTCCGTTCCCGTAAGGGTGGTATTTCTACGTGAATGGTATTGATGCGATAGAGTAAATCTTCCCGGAACTCACCTTTGCCCACCATCTCTTGGAGATTCCGGTTTGTAGCGCATATCAGACGGATATCAATAGGAACAGGAACATTGCTCCCTACACGTACGATGCTCCGGCGTTGGATGGCAGTCAGCAGCTTGGCTTGCAGATGATAAGGCAAGTTTCCTATTTCATCCAAAAACAGGGTGCTTTTGTCGGCAGACTCGAATTTGCCTGTACGGTCGGTGTGTGCATCCGTGAAAGAACCTTTTACATGCCCGAAAAGCTCACTTTCAAACAAGGACTCTGTGATAGTCCCCATATCAACGGCAATCATTTCTTTATGTTTCCGGTTGGACAGGGAATGAATTTCACGTGCCAGCATTTCCTTTCCCGTTCCGTTCTCACCGGTTATGAGGATATTGGCATCGGTGACGGCAACCTTTTCAATCAGCATACGGAGTTGCTGCATCACTTTGCTTTCTCCCCAATACATAGCCGGATGAACAGGTTCTTCTTTTATGTTCGCCTTCTTCTCACGAAGTGTAGATGCGGCTGCCGTTTGTAGGGTGGCTACTAACTTTTGGTTATCCCAAGGCTTCACGATAAAGTCGGTAGCCCCTTCCTTAATTCCCCGGATAGCCAGTTCAATATCCGCGTAAGCGGTAAAAAGTACGACCGGAAGTTCCGGGCGTACTTTTTTTATTTCATGCAACCAGAACAGACCTTCATTGCCGGTATTAATGCCTGATGTGAAATTCATATCCAGCAATATTACTTCCGGTATCTCTTCACGTATGGCACTTGCCAGTGTGACGGGAGAGGAGAGTGTGACGACTTTTGAGAAATAGTTTTTCAGAAGGATTTGTACTGCGGTCAGCACTCCCTTGTTGTCGTCTACAATGATGATTGTTCCTGATTTACTCATTTTCGTGTAAGTTTGTAAAGCGCAAACTTACGAAAAAAGTAGTTCATAATTCAATATTTGATTTCAAAATTGAATTTATAGCCATTGGAACTTTAATCCGAAGGACAGGCTCAAATAGTCACGAGGGCGTAGGTAACTGTTTTGTACGGCACTAATCAGATAAAGGTCACAAGTGCTTATTTCATAAAAGAATGTCACAGACTTAGCTAGAAATCTGCGTTGCGGGTCAATATCATAAGTCAGCCGTTGCCCCATAAAAACATGGAAACGTACTTTGTTTGAGAAGCCATAGTAACCTTTTGGATAACGGTCGGGTTCATTTACCCAAAACTGGTCTCCGAATACCGTGTTCATATAAAGACCGCAGGTGAGCGGTTCCGTAGAGAATCCTTTTCCAATGTTGATGCTCCAAGGCATATAATTCTGCTTGAGCGTCATTGTCACTTTGGCTTTCTTTGAAGAGTATTTCGGAATAAATCCGACCAATAAATCCGTTTCCCATTGATTCCGCTTTCCATAATCCCACCCTGTGCCGAAGGAGAGCAAACCCATGTTTCCGGCATATTGTATTTTTGAATGAGTAGGGATAATCTTTTCCCAGTTTCTGCGGAAGCGGTGAACCCGGTTATCGTAACGGGTGCGTTTCATTTCTTTGGGCGTGGCAGGCAATATGGATTCCGCCTTGTATGTGTCTATGACAGTATCTGTCTTGCAAGTGGCTGAAATCAGGCCGGGGAGCGGGAGAAGTACTGACAGCACTCCTGCCCGTAAGATATATTTAGTATTTAACCAGTTCATATTCGTACTTTTCCGGGGTTATGGTAAAGAGCAGATAACTGCGGCAATCCATGCAGTCACTGGTGATATAATGTATTCCATCGTCAAAAATCACATCATCCCGATGATGATGGGTGTGGGCGGCCGTGCAGAATTGTATTCCCGGATATTCGGTGACATAACGGTGAAACACTCTGGCTACATTGTCATTGAACACGTCCGTATAGGGACGCGCATGCATGCTAATCACGGTCTTTTCAAACTCGTCACGCCTATTTTTTATCTCTTGCTCCATAAAGGTGAAATTCGGAACGGGTTCGGAGTAATCATATTCCAGTGCATTGGTATTCAGGCAGACAAACTTCACATTGCCCGCGATGAAAGAGAAATTGGTGGGGCCGAATACGTTTTTGTACGTTTCTTCCCCTGTACCCAGGCAGTCGTGATTGCCAATCAGAACCACATAAGGCACGTTCAGCCTGTTCATAATATCGCGCTGCCAAAGAAACTCTTTCGTCACTCCGAAGTCACTCATGTCTCCGCCATGAATGACGAAATCAATATCATCCCGTTTATTAATCTCTTTCACGAAATCTTCCGTTTCGTCATACCAGCGTTGTGAATCACCCATGGTTACGAAGCGTAGTGTAGTCTTGCCTTTGCAATTCGCTTCTATCTTTTCGATGTTGTGTGCATTGACATTTGTTTCGCCACTGATGCGGACATCGTATGGATGATAATCAATCATACCGCATCCGGTTAGTAGCAGACACGACAAGAGTGCATATAAATTCTTGTTTGGCATAAATAAAATATTAATTTATTGAAAACTTTGCACGAAAATAAAGTTTTCAACTGAGATAATAATGTCAGGTTATGAAAAATAGGTAAAAAAGAACAATAAAGAGGTGGAAGTATCTACTTTGCCGGAAAGAAGGGCAGGCTATTGATTTTGTCTAATAATTAGACGCGGCTGTCTAATTATTAGACAATGAATATTGGGTTCGGATAATGTAAATATCTGATAATTAGGAAGAATGTCCTTCTGGCATACTTTCTGTATTTCAATTTGCAAATGTACACAATATAAATATATGGTAAGACACTGTTATTATATCGTTCAAACGTTGATGCATGAACGGGCTACGAACATTATTAAAATCATTTCTTTGACATTAGGGGTATTTGTAAGTATCCTGTTGTTTTCCTGTGTTGCCTTTCAGTTGAGTTACTATAATTTCTGTAGGCAATCCGACCAGTTGTATATCGCATATATGGATGGAGTTTATACCTATGGTCCTTTCTCAGCGGCTATGCGTGAGAGTTTTCCGGAAGAAGTGGAGGATGCCACGACATTGAGAAATATGGGAACAAATGTTTTCTATAATGGAAATGTTCGTTTGACGGAATCTATGATACACGCTGATGAACATCTATTTTCCACATTGGGCTTGAAAGTACTGGCCGGTAAGACAGAAGAACTGATTAGGCCTGATATTTTATTCATTTCCCGTTCGTTGGCAGAAAAAATAGGAGAGGGAAACGACCTTGAGAGTGTCATAGGCAAGGCTTTATCTATTGACCGCAAGGAATCGATGATTATACGTGGGGTTTTTGAAGACATAGGAGAAAATACCGATATACATTTTGATGTGGTGGCACCGATGAGCCAGTTATGGAATCAGAATCGTGGAGGATGGGGGTACGATATCAGTTATATGTCGATAATTCGTTTCCGCGAACCTGATAAAGATATAGCGACGGTAGAGGCACGGATACCTGATATGCTCAAGAAATATATGGCTGATTCTGCTAATAAAAAGAACTCTTTTTCTTTCCGCCCCTTGCTTGAATTTCATACGGCCAATCCAACGGTACGGCTCATGATATTAATGATGTCTGTGTTGGGCGTTGTCATTCTGCTGATTTCCGCTTTTGATTATGTGCTGATTTCCGTTTCGTCTTTGGCACGGCGTGCCAAATCTGTCGGAGTACATAAATGCTGTGGTGCAACAGATGGCAATATCTTTAGAATGTTTTTGGTGGAAACTGTTTTTATTCTTTTTATTTCAGTGTTAATGACTGTGTTACTCCTTTTCCAGTTTCGGGAGTTTGTGGAAGAAATTGCAGGTATACGTTTAAGTTCGCTTTTTACGTGGCAGACACTTTGGGCACCGTTGACCGTACTTCTAACAGTTTTTATATTGGCGGGAACTATACCGGCGAGCATATTTGCATCTATTCCTGTGACACAAGTTTTCCGTCGTTATGCAGAACGCAAAACTTCTTGGAAACGCCCGTTATTGTTTATCCAGTTTGCCGGTATGACTTTTATTTTAAGTTTCCTTATGGTTGTGTTTTGCCAATATCAGATGGTAATGAATAAAGATTTGGGATATCGTCCCGAACGTGTGGTGATGTGTTGGAAGAGTATGGGAAGTGACCGGCAAAATGCTAAAAGCTTCTTTATGAATCTGCCTATGGTTGAGGATTATGGGGTGGGTATGCAGAGTATTTGGTCCGGTTGGAGCGGGGAGCAGTTTGAGGTAGGGGAAGGACGTACCATTCATGGTCGGATAGAGTGGATTGGAGCTGATTTTATACCTATGATGGGGATACAAATATTGCAGGGTAAAAATGTGATGATGAAGAATGAAGCTTTAGTGAATGAAGAATTTGTACGTCAAGCCGGATGGACAGACAGCCCGATTGGTAAACAGTTGCCCACATGGAAAAGAAAAGTTACAATCGTTGGGGTAGTAAAAGATTTCTCTGTCCAAAGTGTCTATTATCCCCAGTTTCCCGTTTTATTGATAGGAGGAGATTCCAATCTTGCATTTCATTATCTGCGGTTAAAAGAGCCATTTGAGGATAATCTTAAACGTTTGAATGAGATGATGGCAGAAATATTTCCGGCCGATGATGTGCTCTTCTATTCATTGACTCAGAAATTAGATGCTCAATATACGGATATTGTACGTTTCCGAAATGCAGTATTTCTGGCCTCAATTTCTATTTTTCTGATTGCTTTGATGGGGCTGCTCGGATACGTTGGCGATGAGATTCGCTTTTGCAGGAAAGAGATTGCTATCCGCAAAGTAAATGGAGCCGATACTTTCGGTATCTTGAGATTATTCTCGACTAATATTTTGTGGACAGCATTTCCTGCTACTCTTGTTGGTGCGGGAGTGGCTTATCTGGTCGGCATGAAGTGGTTGCAGCAATTTAGCGAATCTGTCAGCCCGGGCATTTGGCTGTTTGCCGGAATTATTGTCTTTGTATTAGTAGTGGTTCTTGTTTGTGTCATATTTAAAGCATGGCAAGTCGCCAATGAGAATCCGGTGAATAGTATTGCGAATGAATAATTGGAACATAATAAATTTGAAACATAATAATTTAAAATAAGATGATACAAATCACAGACATCAGTAAAGTATTCCGTACTTCCGAAGTGGAGACGGTCGCATTGAATCATGTTAACCTTGAAGTAAAAGAAGGAGAGTTCGTAGCCATTATGGGACCTTCGGGATGTGGCAAATCTACCTTGTTGAATATTCTCGGACTGTTGGACAATCCCACCGAAGGTTCCTATCGCCTGGTAGGGGAAGAGGTGGCCGGACTGAAGGAGAGAGAACGTACAAATGTGCGTAAGGGGAAACTAGGTTTCGTATTCCAGAGTTTCAACCTGATAGACGAACTGAATGTCTATGAGAATGTGGAACTTCCGCTCACTTACCTGGGGCTTAAAGCTTCCGAACGTCGCCGTATGGTAGAAAGCATTCTGAAACGAATGAATCTCAGTCACCGTGCCAAACACTTCCCGCAACAACTTTCCGGTGGTCAGCAACAGCGTGTTGCCATTGCCCGTGCAGTTGTCACTAATCCTAAATTAATTCTTGCTGATGAGCCTACGGGCAATCTTGACTCCAAGAACGGTGCCGAAGTAATGAATCTGCTGACAGAACTGAATAAGGAAGGAACTACCATTATTATGGTGACCCACTCACAGCATGATGCGAGTTTCGCACATCGTACGGTGCATTTATTCGATGGAAGTATCGTAGCAAGCGTAACGGCATAAACTGAATATAATGAGACAAATCTATTATACTATACGTACATTACTGTGTGAACGAGGGTCGAATATCATAAGAGTCATTTCCCTCTCTTTAGGGATTACCATTGGTATTCTGCTTTTCTCGCAGATAGCCTTCGAGTTAAGTTATGAACAATGCTATCCGGACGCGGAACGTCTGGCTCTTGTGCGTTGCCAGATGACCAACCTCAGCACAGGCGAAACGGTGGGAGATGACAGTGAAACCAGTTATGACTATACCGTCTTTGATGTGACAGCCGCTACTCTGGCGCAGGATATGCCAAATGAAATAGAAATATCCAGTTGCGTCTTTCCTCATGGTGGCGCTAATATCTATAAGGAAGGTAAACTTTTGTCCGACATAAATTATATCTATGCAGACACCTGTTTTTTTCGGACTTTCGGCATCCCCGTGCTGAAAGGAAATCCGAAAGACATGAATATGCCCGGAAGCGTTTTCGTGTCAGAGCATTTTGCCCGTAAAACGTTCGGAGATGAAAATCCTGTCGGCAAAGCGCTTTTTATCCAGAAACAAGAAGAACTGACCATTCGTGGCATATACAAGGACGTACCGGAAAACACGATACTTACTCATGACTTCGTAATTTCCATCCATCAGAATGGGGGATATTACTCGGGAGCCGGCTGGGGTGGAAATGATGTTTTTTATGCGTTCCTTCGCTTGCGCGATGTTTCGGATATTGATAAGGTAAACGCTAATATCCAGCGGGTGATTGGGAAATATACCTCTTTGGAATTTGATGGTTGGAAAATGAAATTTAGTATTATTCCATTAGTGAAACGCCATTTGGATTCTCCCGATGTGCAGAAACGGCTGGTTATCTACGGATTTCTGGGCTTTGCTATCTTCTTTGTGGCTATTATGAATTATATGCTTATATCCATTGCCACATTGAGCCGTCGTGCGAAAGGGGTAGGAGTTCATAAGTGTAATGGAGCCAGTTCGGCAAATATCTTCAATATGTTTTTGGCAGAGACGGGAATTCTTATTATCATTTCCATATTGCTTAGTTTCTTGCTGATAATTAATACACGTGGCTTGATTGAAGATTTGCTTTCCGTACGTCTTTCCTCACTTTTTACTTGGGAAACGTTGTGGGTGCCGCTACTTACTGTCTTCGTGCTTTTCATTTTGGCAGGCGGCATACCGGGGCGGTTGTTCTCACGTATTCCTGTCACGCAAGTGTTCCGTCGTTATACTGACGGGAAAAAAGGCTGGAAACGTTCGTTGCTGTTTGTGCAATTTACAGGAGTTTCTTTCGTCTTGGGGTTACTGTTAGTCACTTTATTGCAGTATAGCCATTTGATGAACCGGGACATGGGGATTGTCGTGCCCGGATTGGCTCAGGCACAGACATGGCTTCCCAAAGAATCGGTAGAGCATATCAAAGACGAACTTCGCCGCCAGCCGATGGTAGAAGGAGTGACGGTTGCCATAAATGGTGTGCTTGGCGAGTACTGGACACGCGGACTGATAGGAAATGATGGCAAACGGATTGCTACACTGAATTTTAATTCTTGTCATTATAATTATCCTGAAGTAATGGGAATCAAGATTCTTGAAGGAACTACGATAAAGAAGCAGGATGATTTGCTGGTAAACGAGGAACTCGTGCGTCTGATGAAATGGACGGATGGGGCAGTAGGTAAAAAGTTGAATGATGTTCAGGGAACGATTGTGGGGGTTTTTCGTGACATTCGCAACACCAGCTTTTATGCGCCTCAATCTCCTATCGTCCTGATAGGAGATGAGAATGCAAACCATGCGTTCGATGTCCGTTTAAAAGAACCTTATGACGAAAACCTGAAACGTCTGAACGAATTTGTGGAAAGTACTTTCCCGAATGTATCCTTACGCTTTGTCTTGGTGGACAGTATGGTGAAAGACGTATATAAGAATGTATACCGCTTCCGTAATTCCGTCTGGATTACTTCCGGCTTTATTTTGTTGATTGTCATCATGGGACTGATAGGCTATGTGAACGACGAAACCCAACGCCGCAGCAAGGAGATAGCTATCCGGAAAGTGAACGGTGCTGAGGCTTCCCGTGTATTGGGATTGCTGACACGTGACATCTTGTATGTTTCTGTAATTTCTATCCTGATAGGGACGGTTGTCTCTTATTTTGCGGGACAGGCATGGCTCGACCAATTTGCCGAGCAGATTGATTTAAATCCGTTGCTTTTTGTAGGCACAGCCCTTTCTGTTCAATTACTGATTGTAATTTGTGTTGTTCTGAAAGCATGGCATATCGCTAATGAAAATCCGGTAAATAGTATCAAAACGGAATAGGAATCACAGGACAAAAGCAGAATAGGGCAGGAATAGCCTTATTCTGCTATCACACTTTGTTGTTTGGATACTTTTTTGATATAGATTATCAAACTGACTACCGCCGTAATAAATGCAAAACCATCCGACACCGGCATACTAATCCAAACTCCTTTCAATCCCCACCAATTAGGGAAGAGTAGCAAGCAAGGCAACAAATAAAGCAACTGTCGTGTCAACGACAGGAAAATACTGATTTTTGCCTTGCCGATACTTTGGAAGAAGTTACCGATAACAATCTGTGCCCCTACGAACGGGAACATAATCACCGTTATCCGAAGCCCTTCTACGGCAAGGTCAATTAAATGGTCACTGTCAGTGAAAACTGCAGATACCGCATGCGGGAAAAGTTCACAGATAAAGAAACCGCTACTGGTGATGACTACTCCCGAGATAATACCCAGTTTTAATGTCTGTTTCACCCGGTCTATCTTCTGCGCTCCGAAGTTATAGCCGACAATCGGCTGCATTCCCATCGTCAGCCCGAGTACAATCATTACATAAAGAGTCAGCAGCCGATTGATGATGCCATAGGCGCCGATAGCCATATCGCCCCCATGACTTTGCAGGCTGTTGTTGATGATAATTACTATCACGCAGGCGCATACGTTCATCAGGAACGGTGACATACCGATAGCGAAGATGTTTCCTACGATTCTCCGTTTCATCTTCCAGACTTTCCCTTCGAAATGCACCGTACTGTCCTGTTTGAAGAAATGGCTCACTACCCACACCATACCGATTAACTGTGAAATAACGGTTGCCGTAGCAGCCCCCCGCATTCCCCATTCAAAGTGGAAGATGAAGATAGGAGCGAGGATGATGTTGGCGAATACCGTTGTCATAGAAGTAATCATTGCTTTTTTCGGGTATCCGGTGGCACGCATTATGTTGTTCAATCCAATCATCGTGTAAGTGATTGGAGTTCCCAACAAGATTACTTGCATGAAGCTGCGTGCATAAGGAAGTGTATCCGGACTGGCTCCGAAGAAAATCAAGATATCGTCCAGAAAGATAAAAGACAATATTCCGAAGAAGAAAGAGTTCGTAATACAGAGCATCAGCGTATGCGATAAAATCTCCGTAGCCCCTTTCATGTCTTTTTGTCCCAACCGGATAGAAGCAAGCGTAGAACCGCCTGCCGACACCAAGGTACAGAAAGCCACTACAAGGTTCATCAACGGAAAACTGATAGCCAACCCCGCAATAGCCATCGGGCCGACCCCATGCCCGATAAAGATACTGTCAATAATATTATAGATAGAAGTAATCGTCATTCCGATAATGGCAGGAATGGAATATTGTAGCAGCAATTTGCCGATGCTTTCTTTTCCTAAAATATGTGGGTCGTTCTTACTCATGCGCTTGGATATTAGGTTGGATGAAAAAACGAATGTTACGTTTTTTTAAGTAGTGCAAAGGTACGAATAATTTGTCTGATTCGATGATTATTCGGAACTTTGCACTGACTGATACACAAGGTTTAACGTTTTAGGTAAAAAGAAAGTTTATATGAATGCAACGAAAACAATTGTGGCACTGTTCGATTTCGATGGTGTCATTATGGACACAGAGACACAGTACACCGTCTTTTGGAACGAACAGGGACTGAAATATCTGAACGAAGAAGATTTCGGACGTCGTATCAAGGGACAGACTCTGACACAGATTTACGAGAAATACTTTTCGGCTCTTCCCGAAGCGCAACAGGAAATCACTGCCCTGCTCAACGTCTTTGAGAAACAGATGTCCTACGAATATATTCCCGGTGTGAAAGCCTTTATCACCGACTTGCACCGCCACGGCGTAAAGATAGCCGTAGTCACCAGTTCCAACGAGGAAAAGATGCAGAATGTCTACAATGCCCATCCCGAATTTAAGGGAATGGTAGACCGTATCCTCACCGGCGAAATGTTCGCCCGCTCCAAACCTGCTCCCGACTGTTTCCTGTTGGGAATGGAAATATTCGGTGCAACTCCCGAAACCACTTATGTTTTCGAAGATTCTTTTCACGGACTGCAAGCCGGAATGACTTCAGGCGCAACCGTTATCGGACTTGCCACCACCAACTCCTGTGAAGCTATTGCCGGAAAGGCCCATTACATCATAGACGACTTTACCGAAATGACTTATGATAAACTGCTGACGTTGCACCGCTGATCTCATTCTGAACAACGTCTTCATCTATCCTCTCAATCGTCTGTCAGCTATCATAGACAGATGGTTGAAAGGATTTTTTGTATTTCCTTCTCTGTTATGAATTAAATGTTATAACTTTGCCCCGATTTTTTTGCCGGTGTTCAAGGACATCGCTCAAAAGCACATAATAATTAATTTATAATTCAAAATTTAAAAAGACATGGCTGGTTATATATCAGATGACACAAGAAAGGTGACTACTCATCGTTTGGTTGAGATGAAACAGAGAGGTGAAAAGATTTCTATGCTTACTTCTTATGACTACACAATGGCACAGATTGTAGACGGTGCAGGGATGGATGTCATTCTTGTAGGTGATTCAGCTTCCAATGTAATGGCGGGCAACGTGACTACATTGCCTATTACTCTCGACCAGATGATTTATCACGCTAAATCCGTAGTGCGTGGTGTGAAACGTGCGATGGTGGTAGTTGATATGCCTTTCGGTTCTTATCAGGGAAATGAAATGGAAGGTCTTGCTTCTGCTATCCGTATCATGAAAGAGAGTCATGCCGATGCTCTGAAACTGGAAGGTGGAGAAGAAATCATCGGTTCCGTGAAGCGTATTATCAGTGCAGGTATTCCGGTGATGGGACATCTCGGATTAATGCCTCAGTCCATCAATAAATACGGAACTTACACCGTACGTGCCAAAGACGACGCTGAAGCGGAAAAACTGATTCGCGACGCTCATCTGCTCGAAGAGGCAGGTTGTTTCGCCATCGTACTCGAAAAGATTCCGGCAACCCTTGCCGAACGTGTAGCTTCCGAACTGACTATACCTATTATCGGTATTGGTGCAGGTGGTCATGTGGACGGTCAGGTATTGGTTATCCAGGATATGCTTGGCATGAACAACGGTTTCCGTCCCCGCTTCTTACGTCGTTATGCTGATTTGTATACGGTGATGACCGATGCAATCAGCCGTTATGTATCCGACGTGAAGAATTGCTACTTCCCGAACGAGAAGGAACAATATTAAAATAGTATATGGCGGTTAAATTGTGGACAATACATTTTATGCGGATATGTGTAGCTAATTTGCTATTGTTTATATCCTTGTATGTGTTATTTCCGGTACTTTCCGTTGAGATGGCCGACCGTCTCGGAGTGCCGGTTGCACAGACAGGAGTAATCTTTCTCTTTTTCACGCTGGGAATGTTCCTTATCGGTCCTTTCCATGCCTATCTTGTAGATGCATACAAACGTAAGACAGTGTGTGTATTCTCTTTTGCCCTCATGGTAGCGGCAACGGCAGGTTATGCTTTTGTGACCAACATGACGGAACTTATCCTGTTGAGCACCGTGCAGGGATTATCATTCGGCATAGCTACAACGGCAGGCATCACTCTGGCGATTGACATCACCAACTCCACACTGCGCAGTGCGGGTAATGTCAGTTTCTCATGGATGGCACGTCTGGGAATGATTCTGGGCATCGTCCTCGGAGTATGGCTTTACAAAAGTTACTCCTTTCAGAATTTACTGTCCGTCTCCGTTATCACCGGAGCAGCAGGAATTCTGGTAGCGTCAGGTGTTTATGTGCCTTTTCGTGCGCCGATTGTCACCAGACTCTATTCTTTCGACCGATTTCTGCTGTTGCGTGGATGGGTTCCTGCCATCAATATGATTCTGATTACGTTTGTACCGGGGTTGCTGATTCCGCTTGTCCATCCTTTCCTTAACGACTCTGTATTAGGAAATACGGGAATTCCCGTGCCTTTCTTTGTAGGAGTAGGAATCGGATACCTCGTGTCTCTGTTCCTTGCCCGTTTGTTTTTCATGAAAGAGAAAACGCTAAGGCTGGTCATTATAGGAATCGGACTTGAAATGCTGGCGATGTCTCTGCTGAATGCGGCTGACTCGGTAGTTGCTCCTTCTGTACTCTTAGGACTTGGATTAGGACTTATCATGCCGGAATTTCTGGTTATGTTTGTGAAGCTATCCCATCATTGTCAGCGCGGAACGGCAAACACCACTCATCTTCTGGCAAGCGAGGTGGGAGTATCTTTAGGTATTGTCACTACGTGTTACCTGGATATGGATACCGGAAAAATGCTTCATATCGGGCAGATAGTAGCTTCGGTAGCCTTGGTGTTCTTCGTCATTGTGACGTATCCTTATTATATGAGAAAGAAAGTGAGATAGGGGGCATAAATTACTATAAAAATAATGACGCTATCCCATGCGGATAGCGTCATTATTTTTAATATGCAAATTCCGTATATTAATTCCGGCTTACTTGTTTTACTCCCTTTACAGTCCGCAACTTCTTGATAAGCGCTTCCAGCCTTCCCGTATCACCGACCATAATCGTCAGCGTTCCGGAGAATAACCCGTCATGCGAGTCAATGCCGATGGAACGCAGTGTGATTCCGTTTTCCTTTGATATAATAGAAGTGATATTCGTCACAATGCCAATATCATCATGTCCTACAACGCGCAACGTGATAGGATACTGCGTGCCTTCCGACTTGCCCGCCCAACGAGCCTTTACAATCCGGTAACCGAAGCGCTCACGCATCTGGTTTGCGTTCGGACAGTCTTTCCTGTGAATCTTGATGCCTCCGCTTACCGTCACGAAACCGAATACATCATCGCCATAAATTGGATTACAGCATTTGGCGAGTTTGAACTCCAGTCCTTTCAGGTTTTGGTCGATTACAAGCACATCTTCTTTCGATGTCGTTTCCTCTTGTGGCACCTGCATATTATATCCTTCGGCGCTACGATATACAATCTCGTCATGCGTATCATTATCCCGCTTCTGCTGTTCGACGTATTTGTCCAGAACCTCATTGACATCGAGTGCTTCATCAGCTATTTTCTGATAAAATTCTGTCACATTTTTGAACCCCAACCGCTTGATAAGGCGCATCATAGTCGCTTCATCATACTCCAGTTTGCGGTTCTTGAACTTCCGTTCCAATGTTTCTTTTGCAAAGTCATGCTGACGGGCCACCATCTCCTTGAGTGCCTGGCGAATCTTTGTGCGGGCTTTGGAGGTTGTTACGATATTCAGCCAGTCCTGTTTCGGAGTCTGGGTATTCGAGGTCATAATCTCCACCTGGTCGCCGCTGTTCAGCTTCTGTTTTAGCTGTACATTCTTACCGTTCACTTTGGCGCCGATACATTTGCATCCCAGTTTGCTATGGATATGGAAAGCGAAATCAAGTACCGTAGCACCTTTCGCCAGTTTGAACAAATCCCCTTTGGGAGTAAATACGAAAACCTCATCTTCGTAAAGATCCATCTTGAACTGATCCATTACTTTCATCGAGTCGTTGTCCGCATTCTCCAACGCTTCCCGAACCGAAGTCAACCATTCGTCCAGTCCTGTTTCACCTTTGATACCTTTGTATCTCCAGTGTGCCGCCAAGCCGCGTTCGGCGATTTCGTCCATGCGGCGGGTACGTATCTGTACTTCCACCCATTTTCCTTCCGGTCCCATCACGGTGATGTGCAACGACTCGTAACCGTTGCTTTTCGGGATAGAAAGCCAGTCGCGCAGGCGCTTCGGGTTGGGCTGGTACATATCTGTCACGATAGAATATACCTGCCAGCATTCCTGCTTCTCCTTTGCCGGATCCGGTTCCGAATCCAGTATAATACGGATGGCGAACAAGTCGTAAATACCTTCGAACGGTGTTTTCTGTTTCTGAATCTTGTTCCATATCGAATGTATGGACTTGGTGCGTCCCTTGATGTCGAACTTCAATCCTGCTGCCGCCACCTTCTTCTGTATAGGCTTGATAAAAGCGGCGATATACTTGTCGCGTGAAGCCTTTGTCTCGTTCAACTTATCCTTTATATAATAATAGGTATCCCGTTGCGTGTATTTCAGCGACAAATCCTCAAGTTCCGATTTCAGCTTATAAAGTCCCAGCTTGTGCGCCAGCGGAGCATACAGATAAGCAGCTTCGTTCGCCACCTTGTTGCGGTCTTCCTCGTTACCCGTATCCTTGATTTTGCGCATCACGTTCACGCGGTCGGCAATCATAATCAGGATGACACGCATATCTTCGGCAAACGAGAGCAGGAGATTACGGAAATTCTCCGACTCTATCGCCGGGCTCTTGGCATACAATTCGTTCGTTTTCACCAATCCCTTGATGATACTTGCCACATCTTCTCCGTATTCGGTATTCACTTCTTCGATAGACAGTATATGCGCCTTTACAATTTCGTGCAGCATGATACCGATGAGGCATGAGCCCTTCATGCCGATTTCCTCGGCTACGATGACCGCCGTTTGTAAATCTCTGATGACGGGATTCATCCCGAAGTTATTGCGTTGCAACCCGTTACACTGGGCTGCTTTTATTAAATGGCTCTTTAACTTTTGGCAATCCCGCCAAAAAATGCTGTCTCCGGCAGATTTCATCAAATGCCGGTAGAGTGAAAAAAGCTCCTTTTTTTCCTCTGATGTAAAAAAGTCGTCCATATTCAATCTTGTTAATTCGATGTAAAATTACTTTTTTTCTCGGTTATTCGGCAAGAAGTAAATAACATTTTGTATTTTTGGGCATCAATTAATAAAATTAGATATTATGATAACGACACAGGACAAAGAGTTGCTTGCCAAGAAAGGTATTACGGAAGCGCAAATAGCAGAGCAACTAGCTTGCTTCCAGACAGGTTTTCCTTTTTTGAAACTGGACGCTGCCGCTTCCATTGAAAAAGGTATATTGGCTCCTAATGCCGAAGAGCAGAAGGCGTATTTGGCAGCGTGGGATGCATATACAAACACGGATAAGACCATTGTGAAGTTTGTACCGGCTTCGGGTGCCGCAAGCCGTATGTTCAAGAACCTGTTTGAGTTTCTGTCTGCCGATTATGACAAACCGACTACAAAGTTCGAACAAGCATTTTTTGACGGCATCAAGGATTTTGCTTTCTATGACGACCTCAATGTAGCTTGCCAGCGTACAGCCGGAAAGGACATTCCCGGATTAATCGAAGAAGGCAACTATAAAGCTGTAGTATCTGCATTGCTCGAAACTGCCGGCTTGAATTACGGCGCACTGCCGAAAGGCCTGCTCAAATTCCATAAATATCCCGAAGGCGCACGTACTCCGTTGGAAGAACATCTTGCCGAAGGAGCCATGTACGCAGCCGGAAAGAGTGGCAAAGTCAATGTGCACTTTACCGTATCTACCGAACACCGTGAACTTTTCAAGAAACTCGTGGAAGAAAAGGCGGGAGAATTTGCCAAACGCTACGGAGTGGATTATTATATCACTTTCTCCGAACAGAAGCCGAGCACCGACACTATTGCCGCTGATATGGACAACCAACCGTTCCGCGATAACGGCAAACTGTTGTTTCGTCCGGGCGGACACGGTGCATTGATTGAGAACCTGAATGATCTCGATGCTGATATTATCTTTATCAAGAACATAGATAACGTAGTCCCCGACAAACTGAAGGAAGATACCGTTACCTATAAGAAACTAATTGCCGGTGTACTTGTCGCCCTGCAGAAACAAGCTTTCGAATACCTCGAACTGCTCGACAGCGGTAAATATACGCACGACCAGATGATGGAAATGCTCCAATTCCTGCAAAAGAAACTCTTCTGCAAGAATCCGGAAACGAAAGACCTCGAAGATTCTGTACTTGCCATTTACTTGAAGAACAAACTGAACCGTCCGATGCGTGTCTGCGGAATGGTGAAGAACGTAGGTGAACCTGGCGGCGGGCCGTTCCTTGCATACAACAGTGACGGAACTATCTCCCTGCAAATCCTCGAAAGCTCACAAATCGACATGAACGACCCCGAAAAGAAGGAAATGTTCGAGAAAGGTACGCACTTTAATCCGGTAGACCTGGTATGTGCCGTACGTGACTATAAAGGTCATAAGTTCGATTTGGTGAAATACGTGGATAAGGCAACAGGCTTCATCTCCTACAAATCAAAGAACGGCAAAGACCTGAAAGCTCTCGAACTTCCCGGCTTGTGGAACGGTGCGATGAGTGACTGGAATACCGTATTTGTAGAAGTTCCCCTTTCTACCTTCAATCCGGTAAAGACGGTCAATGACTTGCTGCGTGAGCAACATCAATAAAGAAAAAAGTGCGACTGTCCGATGAGGGAAAATTGAGCGGTCGTTTTCCACAAACTAACATTCCGGTTGCGTGAGCGGACGTATGTCCGCAAGCAACCGGTTTTATTAAAAAAAAGAGTGTTTAGAATGAATCAGATTGAGAAAGTCATTGATATTGCTACTTGGAACAGAAAAGAACATTTCGAGCACTTCAGTGCTTTTGACGACCCGTTTTTCGGAGTGACGGTCAATGTAGATTGTACTCGTGCTTATCAGGAAGCCAAAGACAAAGGCATATCTTTCTCCCTCTTGGTCTTGCACCGGATTATCACGGCTGCCGCCAAAGTCGAAGAATTCCGCTACCGTATCGAAGGTGACAGGGTAGTGTGTTATGACAGCCTTCTGCCCGAAGCCACCGTAGGTCGTGCCGACCATACATTTTCTTTTGCTGCTTTTGAATATGACCCGGACGAACTCGTCTTTATCCGTAAAGCGAAAGCTGAAATGGAACGCCTGCAAGCTACTACCGGACTGAATAAAGGGGGGACATTCCATCCCAACGCCATCCACTACTCGGCTGTTCCGTGGCTCACTTTCACAGATATGAAGCACCCCACCAATATGCATTCGGGAGATAGTGTCCCCAAAATCTCTACCGGAAAGTACTTCCACGAAGGAGAGAAGTTGATGATGCCCGTTTCCGTCACTTGCCATCATGGATTGATGGATGGTTATCATGTCGCCAAGTTTATTGAAATCCTCGATTTATAAACTTTGTTCTAAAAAAGACAAACTAGACTTATATGAGATTAAAAGTATCAAGATGGAAAGTCATTGCCTTCTATTCGTTATTACTCTTTCCGCGGACTTTCTTATATGCACAGGAGGTACGACAAGATACATTGGAAGATGTCCGGCAGAACGTGAAGCAACTTCAACATGATGTTCGTGAGCTTCGTCAGGAAGTCCGGAAGTTGCAGGAGGAAATCCGGGAACTCCGGCAGGGCTATTTCCCGGAGTACGGTGAATATGGATTTGATACTGTTTCGACCTACACTCCCCATCGTTTCATCCATCGTTTGGGAATAGAGGCACGCCCGCAATACGTATTTCCCACCAATCCTTTCCTGCGTGGAGAGAACGAACGGTGGAAACCGATTCAGACGTCTTTTGCCGCCCATCTGAAATATTCATTCAAATTCCGTCCCAATACTTGTGCCGACCGTATCTATGGCGGTGCATATCAAGGATTCGGTCTGGCTCTCACCACTTTTGGCGACAAGAAACAACTTGGTGATCCTGTCACTTTCTATCTGTTTCAAGGAGCCCGTATCGCCCGTTTCAACCCGCGTCTTTCGCTCAATTACGAATGGAACTTCGGCATCTCAACCGGATGGCAACCGTACGATAATGATTATAATTCCTACAACGGGGCCGTCGGTTCCCGTATGAATGCCTACCTCAATGCAGGTATTTATCTGAATTGGGCATTCTCCCGCTATTTCGACCTGATTATCGGTGGAGATTTTACGCATTTCTCCAACGGAAACACGAAGTTCCCCAATGCGGGAGTGAATACTACCGGAGCTAAAATCGGACTGGTCTACAACTTCAATCGTGAAGAATCGGATTTGGCTAAATCTTTGGTGACTCCGCTTATTCCCCGTTTCCCGCGTCACATCAGTTATGACCTTGTCATGTTCGGTTCATGGCGCCGGAAAGGCGTATATGTAGACAGTGGGAAACAGATCGCTTCTCCCGGCAGTTATCCTGTGGCGGGATTCAACTTTGCTCCGATGTACAATCTCAGCTATAAATTTCGTTTTGGAGTTTCGTTGGACGGGGTTTATGACGGTAGTGCCAATGTATACATCGAAGATGTCATTTCAGAATACGGAGACAGCAACGGTTCACGCCGTTTCTGCAGACCGGGAATCCAACACCAGTTGGCTTTGGGCATTTCGGGACGTGCGGAATACGTGATGCCTTATTTCACTATTGGTGTCGGTCTTGGTTCGAACGTATTGGGTCGCGGCGATTTACGGGGGCTATATCAGGTGGTTGCCTTGAAGATGAACATCACCCGAAGTTCTTTCCTTCACATCGGCTACAATCTTCAGAATTTTCAGACCCCTAATTACCTGATGCTCGGACTCGGTTTCCGTTTTCACAATAAATATCCGAAAGTACGTCACTAAAAAAAGCCGTATTTCATCGAAATATACTAATTTTGCGTCACTAATATAAAACACTCAAAATGATGAAGAAAATACTGTTACTCGGTTCTGGAGAACTTGGAAAGGAGTTTGTAATCTCAGCTCAACGTAAAGGTCAGCATATCATTGCCTGTGACTCTTATGCAGGAGCTCCGGCTATGCAAGTAGCCGATGAATTTGAAGTATTCGACATGCTGGACGGCGAAGAACTGGAACGTGTCGTAAAGAAACATCAGCCGGATATTATCGTGCCGGAAATTGAGGCAATCCGCACAGAACGTCTGTACGACTTCGAGAAAGAAGGAATCCAGGTAGTGCCTAGTGCCCGTGCCGTCAACTTCACGATGAACCGTAAGGCTATCCGCGACCTTGCTGCCAAAGAACTCGGACTGAAGACAGCGAAATATTTCTATGCCAAATCACTGGAAGAACTGAAAGAGGCTGCCGCTAAAATCGGTTTTCCTTGTGTGGTAAAACCTTTAATGTCCTCATCCGGCAAAGGACAGTCCCTCGTAAAGAGTGCCGATGAACTCGAACATGCCTGGGAATATGGATGCAGTGGTAGCCGTGGTGATATCCGTGAGCTTATCATCGAAGAATTTATCAAGTTCGACAGTGAGATCACTTTGCTGACTGTCACCCAGAAGAACGGTCCTACCTTGTTCTGCCCGCCTATCGGACATGTACAGAAGGGTGGCGATTACCGTGAAAGTTTCCAACCCGCACATATCGATCCCGCTCACCTGAAAGAAGCGGAAGAGATGGCTGAAAAAGTAACCCGTGCCCTGACAGGTGCAGGATTGTGGGGTGTGGAATTTTTCTTGAGTCACGAAAACGGAGTTTATTTCTCCGAACTTTCTCCACGTCCGCATGATACGGGCATGGTGACACTGGCAGGAACACAAAACCTGAACGAATTTGAACTTCATCTCCGTGCCGTACTGGGTCTGCCTATTCCCGGCATCAAGCAGGAGCGGATAGGGGCAAGTGCCGTTATTCTTTCTCCGATTGCCAGCCAGGAACGTCCCCAATATCGTGGACTGGAAGAGGTGACAAAGGAAGAGGATACCTATCTCCGTATATTCGGTAAACCGTTTACCCGTGTCAACCGCCGTATGGGGGTAGTGCTCTGCTATGCTCCGTTGAATTCCGACCTCGACGTGTTGCGTGATAAGGCCAAGAAAATCGCTGAAAAGGTAGAAGTGTTTTAAAAATTATACATAACTCGGAATCTGTTACAAGATGTGATATTAAGGAAATCATATTAAAAGAAGGTGTTCTCCCATTCTGTCATCACCTTTGCCCGTATTCCGGTTCTTGTTCCTATTGTTCCCAGATTAATAGGAGCAAGCGGTGTACCTATTCCATAAAAATGATTGGCAATGATAGGAAAGCGGTAAACGCCTTGCGGGTCGATAATTCCCGTGCCGTTTCCGGTAGAAGAATTTGTATCATCGCTGTCGGAGAGAGTGACACGTGCCGAACGTAATGTATTTCCGGCAGCGTTTATAATTTCCACTTTCAACGTGTAATCATTGTCGTTCACTGCGGCAGGAGCAGGAATTGGCAGTACATAAGCGCCTTTGGATAGCGTGGCGACAGGTAATGTGCATGTGGGTACAGGGATTTGCACCAATATTTGTCCGCTGGTGGAAGCAGAAAGGGGGCTGGCTATGTAATCCTTGAATACTGGGGTTTGACTGCGTTGCAGTAATGGGACACTTTTGTTTTGTTGAGTATAGAGAGTGATACGTATGGCGGTTACGGTAGTAGTACCAATAAGAGTGGGAACATTTGTGAACCAGCCCATTACACCCGCTACTCGTCGCCAAAGATCTACATTACCTTGTGTACCATAGTTGCCGGGAGTCAATATGATGGCTCCGGCAAAAAGTTCGGAAGTACGTATATTGCTCCAAGTGGTTGTTTCCGAGCCGGACAGGGTGGCGATGGCATTGCCTAGCGTGGTAGTATTTACTTGGATGGCATTGGGGAATCCATAAGTAGTGCGGGAAGACGCATCCATTCCGACAGCAAGAAAAGTGTAAGGGGTATCCTTCACAAGTCCTTCATACTTTACATGATATTTCATGGTAGCAGTCACTGTGGGCGGCACATTACCGAAGTAGGCAGACCAGCCGACATCTTCGGATGCTATGCAAACGGCATCGTTACCCGTTCCATTGAAAATATAGAGCTGGACGGACGTCACATGCTGAATATTGCCCGAACCGGGCAGTTCGGTACGGGTACTCGCCGGATCAGCACTTACTGACAACTCGCCTGCTACAGTGAAGTTAAGAATGACTTCACCTGCTTTCTCCTGAGGCACAGGTTCCGCCAGTTCTTCTATCTCTTCTCCTTGCTGGCAAGCGGTTATCAGCACCGCCGACAGCAAGAACGCCCACTTTCTTCCTATATGATTCCGTTTCATAATGCTATATTTTTCAGGTATGATTCTTTATTATTGATTCTTCATTAGATAAAATCTTCCTACGTGCGTGGATAGTATTCCTAAATCCAGTGTCGTTTCCGAGGCAGATAATGAAGTACGTTTTCCTGTCTGCGTATCCACGAGCGACCAGTTCTTCCAGGCATTTCCACTGTCGTGGGAAAGTTTTAACGTAACCCGTGCAGGATTGCGCAGACTGAATCCCAAAGGAATCTGAACGGCATTATTGAGTTGCTGGATATCAAGTGCTTTCTCATCGGAAATACTGAACACGGCAATGATTGGAGAAACCTCGTTATCCATCAACAGCTCGGAATCTTCGCCTGCACGAAAACCGTCGTGGGCGGAAGAGGACAGGCGTATCAGACAACCGGAAGTGATATTCCCGGCTGTTGCCGAGAGTAACAGAGTAGGCCGTGAAGCAGAGGTGCTACCGGACAAAGACATGGCACGGGTGCTACGCATCAATCCGCCCGAGCCTGGAGCCTGCGTCAGGGCGGCTTCGGTGAACTTTACCGAAAGACCGGTAGCGGGCAGGCTGACAGTGACAAAGAAGGATTGCATCGGCGCGATATACTGAAAATTACTGCCGTTCGTCAATAGCTGTCCGTCTACTTTGATGACGGAGTTGTTGCTATTGCCGTCATATACTTTGATGGATGTCACGCTAGGATTGTCTGTCATAAAACGGTCGATGCGTATATGCGTCATAAAGGGATTTCCGATGAGGAAGCTCGTTCCGGCGGCTTTGTTCGTGGCGTTCACGGTATAAGGGAATGTAACCGTTCCGCTACTGTTCTCGTAGATAAAGCGTCCGGGAAGCGTCCGTGTCAGGTTTTCGCTATACGAAGTTCCTTGTCCCGACATATTATAATAGGTATAATGTGTGTGCGCTTTGGGGAAACGGAATGTGAGCGTGTTGCCCGATACCGATTCTTTGTCTGCCAATAAGGAAAATCCCATGCCTACGGTGTAGGCTTGGTTCAACGCGTTGAAAGGCGGTGTCCAGTTGGTCTTGTCCGGAGTGACGGTGACAGGAGTCAGCGTTCCGCCGCTAATCTTCTGTCCAGGGGCGTCATGGCTCCAAAGGCGTTGGTAGATACGGGGGCTGAAACGGTTTTCCGGGGAAGTCGTTTCGTTCAGAGTCACGAAGAAGTCGTTGTTCTGTGTTCCGCTCATGGAAGCAGGGATAAACATATCTCCTGTGAAAGTCGCTTTCAATGGGGCGGACAGCATATAGTAGCGTCCGGATTGCAGCGCCATTTCCGCCCATGCCTGCGAATAGGTGAGATAGTGAGTATTTACTATTTCTGCGTTCGGGGCGAAGTGGAGATTGTTGCAATAGTTGGCGTCTCCTTGCACGAGTACGGGATAGAGGGCCGCACCGGACGGGATAATGACATCCGTACATTGCCAGGGACTCCCGTCACTCCAGTTATCCCACGTGTTCCAGTTGGAAGTGCCGGCATTGGTTTTCCAGATGGTGCGCAGCGGGTGGACGGTGGAATGGATGCCGTTGTAATATAGCTTCGTGCCGCCGGCATCATAGATGGAGATATAATAATCCCCTGCGGGCATATTGGTGATGGTAAAGGTCTGATTAGTGAGGCCCACCGTTTTATCAGTAACTTCGTTATTCTTAACGACGTTGTAGAAACGCAGCAAGTAATTATTGCCATTCGTTCCACCCTTCACTTGCAGGACGATGGGGCTGCCTTGACAGAGATGTGCGGTGACACCGAGAAAATCAATCGTCTCGTCCTGTCCGGGAGTCACTTCGGCACAGTCAGGAATGCCGTCACCGTTGCTGTCCTGGCGAGTATAAACTCCTGCCAGTTGAATTGTTTTCAGTGCATTGACAACTCCGGAAAAGGTTATCCGTACTTCATCGAAAGGGGCGGAAGAAGGAGTTGTTTCCATGTACTGCCTACCGTTTGTTCCGATTACATCCAGTCCCAATACGCCACCTGTTCCGGTCTGTCCCACCAGTACGCCTGCATTATAGACGGAGAGTGTAGTCCAGTTTATCAGGTCGGCTCCGGCTATTCCGGCAGGATCTGCCACGATAAAGCCTACAGGTTGTTTCTGCTGTATCCGATTGAACTTCACCGCTACGGTGACTGCTCCCAGTGCATTGGTAGTGGTAATGGTGGAATAAGTGTTTTCGTCGGCATCTATCAGGTTGCCTAAATTATTAAGGGAAGTTCCTATATGGGCTACTCCCGGACTTCCGGTGGCAGCGTAGTTGATGCTTGCTCCATATGTGGAAGGTGTCATGAGTTGAAGACAGGCATTGGCTATGCTACTGTTGTAACAGTTGTCGCTCACGTTTTCCCAATAAGCATAGTAAATGCGGAAAGCATTCAGATTGAGGTTGAGTATGCCGCCCGTCCAAAGTTCGATGGCATCGAATTCCAGATTGGTGGTGACACCGACACGCACTTTATTGCCACTGTCACCTATCAGTCCGGCGGAGATGGCATTATTGTTGTCTGCGGTACTTTCGAATATCTTCACACCATTCCGATACAGACGTATGATAAGATATTTAAGCACGTTAGCACTGAGCAGCTTCGAAGAAGTCTGGATAACAAATCCTGTACGGATTTGCGCTTTCGAAGTATTGACAGGGGTAGTGGCTGCTGTCCGGATACCTACAATGGAGGTATTGGCGGCAATACTTGCTACATTATAATAGGTGATATAGTTATCGGGATTGTTGTCGATGAGGTTGCTTTTTCCCGTAAAATTAGTGCCTTCACCTACGCATAGCAGACATCCGCCGCCGGAAGGGGCATAGACGGTAGCTCCGTTGCTGATGCCGGTTATCATTGTATTGCAGGAAGCAGAGCCGTTGGAAACGGCATTGCGGGTTATCGTAGCGGTCTGTGTGTAAACAGTGCCGTTGGCTGCGGTGTAGGTTCCTGTCACCTGGTAGCTGCCGTTGACGGTCATACCCGTTATTTTATTGTTGCTAACGACAGAAGTAGCTCCTGAAGGGTAGCTGGTGACGGTGTAGTTCACGCTTCCGGTGGCAGGGGTTACTAACTGGTAAGAATTGCCTGTAATCGTGGCGTTACTTAGTGAGAAAAAGCTCGATGGGTCTACTATTGACGCATCACGTACAAAGGCGTAATTGATAGTCGTAGTTCCCAGGTTGACATTTATTCCGGAAAATTGTATTTTGACCTGTGTACAGGGTTTCTTTAACACCATACTGACTTGTGTGCCGTCACCTATAATAGCGGAAATGCCGAGGAGGTTGCTGATAGAAACCTGTTCCTGTTGTGTGTCATTAGCATCGTAGGTGGTTAATGTAGTTGTACCCAACAGGCTGATATTGGCAAGTCCGAGGTTGGAAAGATTGAATCCGACTTCGGCTCCTATGGGGATTACTTGTTTGAAATTGATCGTGGCACGGGGTTGTAGTAATGAGCCTATCAGGCTGAAAGAGGGACCGTTGCTCAGGTTGGCGTCTATTAATTCGCCGCTATTGGGGACAGTGGTCCAAGTCAATTCCAGGATAGAGTTGGTATGTACCGCTACGCCGTTTGTATAGTAAGCGTTTCCGGTTACGGCGGGTTGTATGGGGTTGTCGCCTACAAAGGCGTAGTATAGTTTCAGGGCATTTAGTACAGTCGCGGAGATACCGTACATACCTATTTTGATTTCGTCAAAGGGCTTGCTGAATGAGGTGGTAATAGAAAGAGCCTGTTGACCGCCATTGTTGGCAGCACCGATAAGGTTGAGCTGTAACGTTTCCACTACTTGTGAGTCGCTGCCTTTCATTTCCTGTTCCACACCTTTGAGGTAAGTCTTCAGATAGAAACCTTTCAGGACATCAAGTGTGAGTAAAGAGGAATTATCCAGCAAGTAGACAAATCCGGCAGCTTGTCCACCGGCATAGGTGCGGTTGACGTCACAGACGGAAGCTATTTGGTTGCCTATCAGGTTGGCGGTTGCCACGCCACTGAATGAGGCGGAGTTGGTCAGATCGGTATCGAGCATATTGGCGATACCCTGATTATTATTGAGTACTTCTATCAAAGCGTTCGACATATCGTCTACGATACGTCCTTCACCTACTAGAGGAACCCTTCGGCTGGCTGTCCACGTCAGGCCACCATTGGCAGTGGTGAGGACGGATGTGGAAGTAGAAGTGGCTGCAATGGCTCTCGACAGAGGAATATCTGCGGGAGCAGGCATTATTTCTTCGTCCTGACAGGCGGAAAGGCAGAGGATGAAGGCGCAGGTTAGAAAGATATGTTTTGTTTTCATTGTAGGAAGTGGATTCTTTAGTAACAGGGGGATAAGTGAAGAAGGTGTGTCAAGGATTCTGTGGCTAGAATCTATTTCGGCACACCCTCTTATTGAAGAAATTATTCTATGCCAAGGTTATAGATCGTATCCCAAGCATCGTTAACGGTGATGTTAATAACAGTCTCTTTTGACAGGTCAATCGGTTGGTCGGCATCTCCGGGGTCGCTTGTACCGCCGTCGGTAGAACTGGCTTTATATTTTTGGCCGATGGAGTAGAAGTAATTGCGTTGAACGTCATACACTTTCTTGTCTCCTGTAAGAGCATTGTTCACTATATCCCATTCTTTCAATACTTCTCCTGTGGCATTTTCCAACTGTACGGTAAAAGTTGTTGCACTTGCTACTTTGGCAAATGGAATGAGGAACTTACCGTTGAGGATACTGTTGGGTACGGTGGCTGTCAGACCGGTAGTGGCGGGAATATTGAACGTTTTGGTCAGGTCTGTCCCGACAGCAGTGGTTTGGGCAATGAAGTCGGTTATTAGTGTGGCAAGATTAAATTCCAGAACTTTAGTCTTAGTATTATTACCTGTACCATTTACCAACAATGCACTTGGGAAGGTGAATGCCGGTGCATGGGATGAAGCATATACACGGACGAATGCAACAACGGTAGGAATACCGGTAGTGGGATGCGGGTACAATATAGGTACATTTTTGAAGTATCCCAGCAAACCGGCTACGTGACGACGCAGTTCGACTTCGCTGCTGGTTCCTGCTTCTATATTACCGTTCACTACATTAAAGGTGTTCTTTCCGGCAAAGAGTTCGGACTCGTTGGTAGCTGCCGGAAGGGTAGCCGTGAACGCGTCGCTGGCATTGCCACCACCACTGATAGTGTAGTCGGTCGAAAGATTATAACCGTAAGCCACTACGGTGTATTGTCCATCGGTTGCCAGTTTATTCAATTTGACGGTCTGACTTGCTTTGTGCGCAGGACTCGGATTGTCACCGGGGGCGGCGGGGGTAGACGGACCTGCTGTCCAGACGATAGGATTTTGCGTACCTGCTGCCAATGCGGAAGCTGTAACGTCAGTTCCTGCCGCGTTATAAATGTACAGTTTAACGGCAGTTACATTATTGGCTGCTTCCGAACTGTTCACGGGACGAGCGGTGCGTGTACTTAGTCCGTCACCACCACTGTTGAGGGTTAGAGTGAGCGTCTGACCGGATTGGGCAACGTCAGGACTTTCCACAGGAACTGTGTCGTCATTACTACATGCTGCCAGCATCATGGCACCGACAGCGGACAAAAACAAATAATTCTTCATTTAAGCTAAGTTTTAGAATTAAATAATATGTGAAAAAAACGAGATTAATCTATATCCAGGTTGTAGATGATTTTCCAGACATCATCTATGAGCAGGAAGATGTTGAAGTCTCTTTTCTCGTCATCGTAGACATACTTTAAAGTAGTCAGTTCGTTACGTTTCAGAGTGACATTCACATCTTTTGGGGTGAGTGTAGGCGTTATTCGGTCTGCTTTATCGTATAGATTGAGATGTACGGGGGATTGGAGTTCTCCTGTCGAGGGAGCCAGAATGGTGTACAGTACAATCTCCGGAGCGGCATTCCAAGTGTCTTGCTTACGTACAGTGACCGGATTCGCATATTCGAACTTATGGTTCACACGTTCGTATATTTGTCCGATACTGTTATCCTCGTAGCGCACAGTGGCGGGAAGATTGGCGATTTGAATCAGCAACTTTCCGGTGGTGCGTTGCAGTGCTAATGAGTGATGGCTATGTTGTTCGTCATACACCAGCGTGTCATGTGCCAGATAGACATCGTTTGCTTCCGTCAGATTAGTATGCAGGATACTGGTCAGTGATTGTCCGGTTAGCTGCGACTGGTCTGACAGACCACCCCATACATTCAGTACATATGTGCCGAAAGGCAGGCACTCACAGAAGGTGATGGAGTTTGTGGGAGTATTGCCTGTTACGTTGAATATGCCTTGTTCTTCTATGATATCACCGGTTGCAACATTGCGCAGCGTATAGTAGAGTGTAGGAACATAATCGCGAAAAGCGAGAGATTCACTCTTACGTGTTTCCAACGCCACGTTATTGATGTTGGAGTAGTTTTTATCCTTTACAGAGAGCTCTACTTGTAGGGGCGGACAGTGTTTCATCCCTTCTTTGATGCAGGACGACAGCAATGGCAGGACAGAAATGAGAAAGAATTGGATGCTTCTTCTGACTGACTTACGGGTATACATTTTGTATAGGGGAATATCAGTTTTTATGGTGGTTAGCCGCAACAGCGTTTGTTTCATGGCATGGGCTTATTTCGTTTTCGGAAGACAACAGAAGCTAATTCTTGTTTGTTTCGGAAAAATAAGGCTTTAACCTTCATTAATCAATCCGTATGGAAACGGTTGCTTCGTGCTCGAACACAAAAATGGTTGTCTTTGCTACTATTTTTCTCTTTCTGTTAATTCGCTGATTTTGAATGAAGAGGTGGAAAACTTTAATCGTTCATTCAGTTTATTGTTATTTTATTATCGTAGAATATTGTTTTATTGAAAATAGTAACTGAAATATTCGTATTTTGGTATTTTTGTAGTATTTATTGGGCTAATAAGTGTTATCGAACGACAAATAAAGACAAAGGGAGAACAATCTCCCGAATTTGTTTCTACATTTGCGCAGTTGTTTGTTTAACTATTTGTTCTGGTGATAGTTTGCTGGAAATAGAAAATAGATGAACAAAAGTTGAACTTAACTGTTTATTATAATAGTAAAACAGGTAAAACGCGAAACGTTCCTTGCCATACTGTTATTTCAATAGGAATAGTGAAAGAATAATATAAATAAAAGATTGCTTATGTCACAGATTATCGGACATATCTCTCAGGTTATCGGCCCGGTGGTCGATGTGTACTTTGAAGGTACGGATGCAGAAATGGTGCTGCCAAGCATTCACGATGCACTGGAGATAAAAAGGCCAAACGGCAAAATACTGGTTGTAGAAGTACAGCAACATATCGGTGAGAATACGGTACGTACCGTAGCAATGGACAGCACCGACGGACTTCAACGCGGTATGAAGGTATATCCCACAGGCGGCCCCATCACAATGCCTATCGGCGAACAGATTAAAGGCCGGTTGATGAACGTAGTCGGTGATTCTATCGACGGTATGAAAGACTTGGACCGCAAAGGTGCATATTCCATCCACCGTGATCCCCCTAAATTTGAAGACTTGACAACTGTGCAGGAAGTACTCTTCACGGGTATTAAAGTGATTGACCTGCTCGAACCGTATGCCAAAGGTGGTAAAATCGGTTTGTTCGGTGGTGCCGGTGTGGGAAAGACTGTACTGATTCAGGAGCTTATCAATAATATCGCCAAGAAACATAACGGATTCTCCGTATTTGCCGGAGTAGGTGAGCGTACCCGTGAAGGTAACGACCTGCTGCGTGAAATGATTGAATCGGGCGTTATCCGCTACGGTGAAGCATTCAAGGAAGGCATGGAGAAAGGGCATTGGGATCTTTCGAAAGTTGATTATAACGAACTGGAGAAATCGCAGGTATCGCTGATATTCGGTCAGATGAACGAACCGCCGGGTGCACGTGCTTCCGTAGCGCTGTCCGGTCTGACGGTAGCGGAATCTTTCCGTGATGCCGGAAGTGAGGGTGAGAAGCGTGATATTCTGTTCTTTATTGATAATATTTTCCGTTTCACGCAGGCAGGTTCGGAAGTATCCGCCCTTTTGGGACGTATGCCTTCTGCCGTTGGTTATCAACCGACACTGGCTACGGAAATGGGGGTGATGCAGGAACGTATCACGTCTACCCGTAAAGGTTCTATCACCTCTGTACAGGCAGTATATGTACCTGCCGATGACTTGACGGATCCGGCTCCTGCAACTACCTTCAGCCATTTGGATGCCACTACCGTGCTCGACCGTAAGATTACGGAACTTGGTATCTACCCGGCTGTAGACCCCTTGGCTTCGACTTCCCGTATCCTCGACCCGCACATCGTAGGTCAGGAACATTATGATGTAGCGCAGCGGGTGAAGCAGATTCTGCAACGCAACAAGGAATTGCAGGATATTATCTCCATCCTCGGTATGGAAGAACTTTCGGAAGAAGACAAGACGGTAGTGAACCGCGCCCGCCGTGTGCAGCGTTTCCTTTCGCAGCCGTTTGCCGTAGCTGAACAGTTTACAGGCGTGCCGGGCGTGATGGTGACTATCGAAGATACGATTAAGGGATTCAAGATGATTCTGGACGGTGAAGTGGATTATCTTCCCGAACAGGCTTTTCTGAATGTCGGAACAATTGAGGAAGCGATAGAGAAAGGTAAGAAATTGCTGGAACAGGCAAAGAAATAAAAACGTAGAGTGATGAAAGAACTGCATTTGAGTATAGTATCGCCTGAAAAGAGCATATTCGACGGAGATGTGAAGATTGTCACATTGCCGGGCACGATCGGGTCGTTTTCCATTCTTCCGGGACATGCGCCTATCGTCTCGTCATTGAAGGCGGGAACGCTGAGTTACACGACGATGGAGGGCGAGGAGCATACAATGGATATTCAGGGTGGTTTTGTCGAATTGAGTGACGGGACGGTTTCTGCTTGCATTTCCTAAAGAAAGACACAGTGACATGGTGAACATTACTAAAACGAAACGGAACTTTATCGGTTTGCATACTTTGTTTGCAATTTTAAGCGCAGCGCTTGGAGCGGTTATTTTACACTTTGCCCTACCGGGGCATTATTTTGGAGGATATCCGTTCATTCCGGTTTATTTCTATTTATTCGGTTTGTTTAGTATCTATATGTTCGATGCGTGCCGGTTACATGCCCCGCAAAAATTGTTACTGTTGTATTTGGCAATAAAGATGGTAAAGATGATTCTTTCGATAATCCTGGTCTTGATTTATTGTATTGCTGTACGCGAAGAAGCCAAAGCATTTTTGCTGACGTTTATCTCGTTCTATTTGGTATATCTGGTATTCGAAACCTGGTTCTTCTTCTCTTTTGAAGTGAACCGGAAACTGAAGAAGAAAAATAAGAAGAAAAATGAAACAGTTGCATAACATAGTAGCTCCGTTGATTCTGTTCTGCCTGATGGTGGCAGTCGGTCTGCCGGTTCTTGCACAGGAACAGGAGGGGGAAGCGGCTTCACAGACGCAGGATGTGATTACTCCCCAAGAGGAGAAGGAGAATACGGTGGACGTGAAGGAAATCGTGTTCGGGCATATCGGCGACTCATACGAATGGCATATTACGACATGGGGTAAAACGCACATTACCATACCATTACCTATCATAGTTTATAGTGGAAGTACAGGTTGGCATATGTTCCTTTCTTCCCGTCTCGGAGAGAATGGCGGTACGTATGAAGGACTTTCCATCGCTCCTGAGGGAAGTAAATACGAAGGTAAACTGGTAGAATATGACGCAGCGGGCGAGCAGGTTCGTCCCTGGGATATTTCTATTACGAAAGTGACATTCGCTTTGCTGTTCAACAGCATATTGCTGCTGGTTATCGTGCTGAGTGTGGCGCACTGGTACAGGAAACGTCCGCAAGGAGCTAAGGCACCGGGTGGATTTGTCGGATTCATGGAAATGTTCATTATGATGGTGAACGATGATATCATCAAAAGTTGTGTCGGACCGAATTACCGGAAGTTTGCCCCATATCTGCTGACAGCGTTTTTCTTTATCTTCATCAATAATATGATGGGGTTGATTCCATTTTTTCCCGGTGGTGCGAATGTGACGGGAAATATCGCTATCACGATGGTACTTGCAATATGCACTTTTCTGGCAGTCAATATCTTCGGAACGAAGCATTATTGGAAGGATATTTTTTGGCCGGATGTACCTTGGTGGTTGAAAGTACCTGTGCCGATGATGCCGTTTATCGAGTTCTTCGGAATCTTTACGAAACCGTTTGCCTTGATGATTCGTCTTTTCGCCAATATGTTGGCGGGACACATGGCGATGCTGGTACTCACTTGCCTGATATTCATCTCGGCAAGCATGGGACCCGCACTGAACGGCACGCTGACAGTAGCTTCCGTATTGTTCAACATCTTTATGAATGCGCTTGAACTGTTGGTTGCTTTTATTCAGGCTTATGTCTTCACCATGCTTTCGGCGGTGTTTATCGGACTGGCGCAGGAAGGTGCCAAGGTAAAGGCGGAAGACAAATAAAAGAGAATTTAATAGAGAGAAAATAAAAAATATAAACCATTTTAAAACTGAAAATTATGATCCTATCAGTATTGTTACAAGCCACTGCAGCAGCAGTAGGAGTAAGTAAATTAGGTGCAGCTATCGGTGCAGGTCTTGCAGTAATCGGAGCTGGTTTGGGTATTGGTAAAATTGGTGGTTCGGCTATGGAAGCTATTGCACGCCAGCCGGAAGCATCAGGTGACATTCGTATGAATATGATTATTGCAGCCGCCTTGATTGAAGGTGTGGCATTGTTGGCAGTAGTCGTTTGTTTATTGGTATTCTTCCTCTAAGCCTATGTCATTACTATTACCTGATAGTGGCCTGTTGTTCTGGATGTTCCTCTCATTCGGGATTGTGTTCGTGGTATTGGCAAAATACGGTTTTCCTGTCATCATCAAGATGGTGGAAGGCCGTAAGACCTATATCGACCAGTCTTTGGAGGTGGCGAGGGAAGCCAATGCCCAGTTGTCTAAACTGAAAGAAGAAGGCGACGCGTTGGTGGCTGCCGCCAACAAGGAACAGGGACGCATCTTGAGGGAAGCAATGGAAGAACGTGACAAGATTGTTCACGAGGCCCGTAAGCAAGCCGAGATAGCCGCACAGAAAGAATTGGATGCGGTGAAACAACAGATTCAGATTGAAAAGGACGAAGCTATCCGCGACATCCGTCGCCAGGTGGCTGTTCTTTCGGTCGACATCGCCGAGAAGGTGCTCCGCAAGAATCTTGCGGATAAAGATGCTCAGATGGGCATGATCGACCGGATGCTGGATGAAGTATTAACCCCGAATAAGAACTAAGGAAGATGGATGTCGGAATACTCTCAATGCGTTATGCAAAAGCAATGATTGAATACGCGCAGGAAAAAGGTATTGAAGACAGGATATATCAGGAGTTCCTGACCCTGTCCCACAGCTTCTGGGCCTTGCCCGGTCTGTGCGAAGCACTTGAAAATCCTGTCATCACGACCAGGGAGAAGTTGGCATTGGTCTGCACCGCTGCCGATGGTGACGGTAAGTCAACGAGGGAGTTTGTCCGTTTCATCACTTTGGTATTGAAAAACAGGCGTGAAGGCTATCTGCAATTTATCAGTCTGATGTATCTGGATCTTTACCGGAAGCTGAAACATATCGGAACCGGCAAGTTGATTACGGCCGTGCCGGTCGATAAGGATACGGAAAACCGGATTCGTTCCGCAGCCGAGCATATCCTGCATGCCCAAATGGAGTTGGAAACGGTGGTAGACCCGTCCATCGAAGGCGGCTTTATCTTCGATATTAATGACTACCGGCTGGATGCAAGTGTTGCCACGCAGTTGAAGCGAGTGAAACAACAATTTATTGATAAGAATAGGAGAATTGTATAATGTCTGAAAATATAAGAGTAAGCGAAGTATCTGATATATTGCGCAAGCAGCTCGAAGGAATCAATGCCAATGTGCAACTTGACGAGATCGGTACGGTGCTCCAGGTGAGCGACGGCGTAGTCCGTATCTACGGTTTGCGGAATGCCGAGGCGAATGAATTGCTGGAGTTTGACAATGGTATCAAAGCAATCGTGATGAACCTCGAAGAGGACAACGTGGGTGCTGTGTTGCTGGGGCCGACGGACAGGATCAAAGAGGGATTCATCGTGAAGCGTACCAATCGTATCGCCTCTATCCGTGTGGGAGAGGGGATGTTGGGACGTGTCATCGATCCGCTGGGTGAACCGCTGGACGGTAAAGGTCTGGTCGGAGGTGACTTGTACGATATGCCGTTGGAACGGAAAGCTCCGGGAGTTATCTACCGTCAGCCTGTTAACCAGCCGTTGCAGACCGGATTGAAAGCTGTTGATGCCATGATTCCTATCGGCCGTGGACAGCGTGAGTTGATTATCGGTGACCGCCAGACGGGAAAGACCGCTATTGCGATTGATACAATTATCAATCAGCGCAGTAACTTTCTGGCAGGCGACCCTGTGTATTGTATTTATGTGGCTATCGGTCAGAAAGGTTCTACCGTTGCTTCTATCGTAAATACGCTTCGTGAGTACGGGGCACTGGATTATACGGTTGTAGTAGCCGCTACGGCGGGTGACCCGGCTGCGTTACAGTATTATGCACCGTTTGCGGGTGCTGCCATCGGCGAATATTTCCGCGATACCGGTCGTCATGCATTGGTTGTCTATGATGACCTTTCCAAGCAGGCGGTAGCTTATCGTGAGGTTTCTCTGATTCTTCGTCGTCCGTCGGGACGTGAAGCTTACCCGGGTGATATTTTCTATCTGCACTCCCGTCTGTTGGAACGTGCGGCGAAGATTATCAGCCAGGAAGAGGTGGCACGCGAAATGAACGACCTGCCGGATAGTCTGAAAGGCATCGTCAAAGGTGGTGGTTCTCTTACCGCACTTCCTATCATCGAGACGCAGGCTGGCGACGTTTCGGCTTATATCCCTACAAACGTGATTTCTATCACCGACGGACAGATATTCCTTGAAACGGATTTGTTCAACCAAGGGGTCCGTCCTGCCATCAACGTTGGTATCTCCGTATCCCGTGTAGGTGGAAATGCTCAGATTAAGGCGATGAAAAAAGTTGCCGGGACATTGAAGATTGACCAGGCGCAATATCGTGAACTGGAAGCCTTCTCCAAGTTCAGCAGTGATATGGATGCGATTACAGCTCTGACTATCGACAAGGGGCGTAAGAATGCCCGGCTATTGATTCAGCCTCAATACAGTCCGATGCCCGTAGAGCAACAGATTGCTATTCTTTACTGTGGTACGCATGGGCTTCTCCATGATGTCCCCTTGGATAAAGTGCAGGATTTTGAACGTAGCTTCGTCGAATCTCTGCAACTGAACCACCAACAGGATGTATTGGATGTGTTGAGAACCGGTATTATTGATGATAACGTGACTAAGGCTATCGAAGAGACTGCCGCTATGGTCGCCAAACAATACTTATAATAACGATTAGTGGTTAGTGATGAGTGATTAACGTAATATTACTAACTGACACTAACCGCTAATCATTAATCACTAACCACTAATCATTAAAAATCATGGCTTCACTGAAAGAAGTAAAAACCAGAATAAATTCGGTAAAAAGTACCCGAAAGATCACTTCAGCAATGAAGATGGTGGCTTCTGCCAAATTACACAAGGCACAAGGAGCCATTGAGAATATGCTGCCTTATCAGAAGAAGTTGAACAAGATTCTAACTAACTTCCTGAGTGCGGACCTCCCAGTCGAATCTCCTTATGTGAAGGAACGCGAAGTGAAACGTGTGGCAATTGTCGTTTTCTCTTCGAATACCTCTCTTTGTGGTGCTTTCAATGCCAATGTCATCAAAATGTTATTGCAAACGATTGGTGAGTATCGTACTTTGGGACAAGATAATATCTTGATTTTCCCAATAGGAAAAAAGGTCGATGAAGCCGTGAAACGTATGGGATTCCAACCGCAGGAAACCGCTCCCACACTTTCCGACAAACCGACTTATCAGGAGGCTTCCGATTTGGCGCATCGCCTGATGGCGATGTATGTGTCCGGAGAGGTGGATCGTGTAGAAATCATCTATCATCATTTCAAATCAATGGGCTTGCAGATTCTTCTTCGTGAAATGTATCTCCCTATTGACCTGACACGTGTCATAGATGAAGAGGAACAAAAGGACAAAGAGGAAGTGGAAGATCATGAAATAGCAAACGACTATATCATCGAACCTAATGCCGAAGAACTGATTGCCAATCTGATTCCAACGGTATTGAGCCAAAAAATGTTTACCGCAACCGTTGATTCGAATACATCGGAGCATGCTGCACGTACATTGGCTATGCAGGTAGCTACGGATAATGCAAACGAGTTGATCCAGGATTTGACGAAGCAATATAATAAGAGCCGTCAGCAAGCGATTACGAATGAATTGCTGGATATAGTAGGCGGTTCGATGAAATAATTTATACTATTTCCGGCTTGCTATAAAGAGTGGTAAAACTCCTTTATGATTTTGCAGGCACGGATTACACTGAATTTACGGTTCTAATAGGATGAAACCGTGCTATTCGTGTAGTCCGTGCTTGTTTTTTTGTATTTAGATTTCAGTGGTTGGAATCTATTCAGTAACTTTACCGAAAATTTTAGGAAACATGGAAAATAATCCTGAACTGCAACTAGCTTGGCAGTTCATTGAAAATACAGGCACACACCTGTTTCTTACCGGAAAAGCCGGAACAGGAAAAACTACATTTTTAAGACGATTGAGAGAGCATACCCCCAAACGCATGGTCGTATTGGCTCCTACGGGTATAGCGGCTATTAACGCTGGGGGAGTGACGATTCATTCTTTTTTCCAGTTATCTTTTGCACCGTTCGTGCCGGATACAACTCTTAACTCGGCACAGATGCACTACCGTTTTAATAAGGAGAAACGTAACATCATCCGGAGCATGGATTTGCTTGTGATTGATGAAATCAGTATGGTACGTGCGGATTTGCTGGATGCGGTGGACGCGACTTTGCGGCGTTATCGTGACCGTGAGAAACCATTCGGTGGGGTACAGTTGTTGATGATTGGAGATTTACAGCAGTTGGCGCCTGTTGTGAAAGACAGTGAGTGGGAGTTGTTGCGGCGTTATTACGAAACGCCCTATTTCTTTGCCAGCCATGCGTTGAGGGAAACTGTCTATATGACGATTGAACTGGAAAAGGTGTATCGTCAGAGCGATACTTATTTTCTTTCTCTGTTGAATAAGATACGGGAGAACAAGGCGGATGATGAAGTCTTGAATGCGTTGAACAAGCGGTATCAGCGAGGTTTCCAGCCCTCCAAAGAAGAAGGATATATCCGTCTGACGACACATAATAATCAGGCACAGCAGGTCAACGACCGTGAGCTGGCATCTTTGCCCGGGAAGGCTTACAGTTTCCGTGCTGAGGTGAAAGACGAATTTCCCGAATATTCCTATCCTGCGGATGAAGTTCTCACAGTCAAGGAAGGTGCGCAAATCATGTTCCTCAAGAATGATGTTTCTTCCGAAAAACGGTATTATAACGGTATGATTGGAGAAGTGGTAACTGTCAATGAAACGGGGATGTTTGTACGTGGAAAGGATAGCGAACATGAGTTTCAACTGCTGCAGGAAGAATGGGGGAATTACAAATACGTATTGAACGAGGAGACGAAAGAAATTACAGAGGAGATAGCGGGAGTATTCCGCCAGTATCCTATTCGTCTGGCTTGGGCTATTACGATTCATAAGAGCCAGGGATTGACGTTTGAGCGTGCCATTATTGATGCGCGTAATTCTTTTGCGCATGGGCAGACTTACGTGGCTTTGAGCCGCTGCAAGACTTTGGAAGGAATGGTATTGGAATCTCCTTTGCGCCGGGAAGCCATCATTAGTGACAGTGTTGTCGATAATTTCACAAAGGGAGTGGAGCAAAATAAGCCGGGAAGCAAGCAGTTGAATGATATGCAGAAGGCTTATTTCTTTGATTTGTTGAGCGATTTGTTTAACTTCTATGCTATCGAACAGGCTTATAAGCGGCTGCTCCGTATGATGGATGAAGACCTTTACAGGCTCTTTCCGAAGCAACTTGCCGACTACAAGGCATTGGAACCCCACATCAAGGAAAGGATAGTGGAAGTTGCCCATCGTTTCCGTAATCAATATACTCGGTTGATAAACGAGAGCGAAGATTATGCCGGAAATCAGGAGTTGCAGGAACGTATCCGTTCCGGTGCCGGATATTTTCGTAGAGAGTTGAAACCGGTTCGTGCCTTGTTCGATAAGACTAATATGCCTCTTGACAATAGGGAATTGAGGAAGCAACTGAATGAACGTCTGCAAACACTGGATGATGCGTTGTGGATTAAGGAATCCTTATTGGGCATCATATGTACGTCAAGTTTCACCGTTTCTGATTATCTGAAGCAGAAAGCGAAGGTAATGTTAAGCCTCGAAGGGGATTCTTCGACTTCTGCTTCGTCTTCCAAAGCTCCGAGAGAGAGAAAAGAACGGAAAGAACGTGCGGCAAGCACTCGTTCCGGGAAGGTGAAAGTGGATGTTCCTACAGATATTATGCATCCGGAGCTTTATCGTACTTTGGCGGAATGGAGAATGGAAAAGACGCGTGAAGCCAATGTGCCTGCGTATGTCATTATGCAGCAGAAGGCATTGATGGGAATTGTGAACCTATTGCCGGATACTCCGCAAGCATTGGAAGCCGTGCCTTATTTCGGAGCGAAAGGCGTGGAGAAATATGGACTTGAAATTTTGGGGATTGTTCGTAAGTATATGAAAGAAAATCAACTGGAACGGCCGGAAATCAAGGAGATATTTATTTCAGCGAAGGAACATAAGAAAAAGGAAGAAAAAAAAGAACCTAAGAAAGAAACGAAACAGGTGAGCTATGAAATGTTCTGCCGGGGGATGAGCATAGAGGAAATAGCTAAAGCGCGTGATTTGGTGACGGGGACGATCGCTACCCATCTGGAGTACTATGTCCGTGAGGGAAAGATAAAGCTGGAGCAAGTAGTGCCGGCGGAAAAGATAGAAAAAATTCGCCGTTATCAGCAGAAGAAAGAGAATCTTGGAGTGGTGGGAATAAAGGCGGCATTAGGAGATGAGGTCTCCTATGCCGATATAAAGTTTGTATTCGCAGCCAACGACGTCCGACGTTGATTCAATAGAAAACATATTGTATAAATTCTGTGTTTCCAAATATTATATATTTTCCCAATCCATGAGCACTTCTTTGAGTTTTCGTGGATTATATCCGAGTATTGTCTGTGCTTTCCCGATACTCATTCCACTGAAACGGGGGCGGGGAGTAGACTCCTGCATCTCTTCCGTGGTAGCGGGATGGATAAGTGAGCGGTCTAGCTTCATATGGTCTGCTACTTGGAAGGCAATCTCTGCGATAGTCAGACATTCGTTGCCACAAATATGAAAGATTCCGTTGGCTGTATTTTCTATCAGGAGTTGTATTCCGTTTGATACATCTCCAACGTAAGTCGGAGTTCTCCACTGATTAGACACAACGCGAATCTCCTGTCCGGCTTTCAAACGGTTCATCACTAATTGGACGATATTTCCATGCTGTCCCGGTAGTGCCTTCCCATATACAATTTCTACACGGGCAATGGCATAGTTGCTGCAAATTTCAGCAACCTTTTCTTCCCCTTTCCACTTGGTAAATCCATAATAGTTCACGGGAGCAGGAGCATCTTCTTCCGTATATAATTGCCCTGTATTCTCATCTATCTTGCCGTCGAAGACGAAATCGGTAGACAGATGTATGAAACGGCTCTTATATTCTTCGCATAGGCGTGCCAGTTGCTCTACTGCCGTAACATTAGTAAGATAAGCCTCTTCATGGTGTGTTTCGCAATAATCGGGGACAGATAAAGCGGAACAGTTGACAACAACTTCGGGACATACCTTTTTGAAAAGGTCTTTAACAGCCACTTCATCCTGTATATCAGTTTCAATGAAATGATAGCTTTTTGTATTCTCCGAAGTTGGGAGAATATCCGGGTGCAGAGAGCATCCGGTCACGTTATATTGCTTGTGAATGGATAAGTCGTTCAGTAACTGGCGTCCGGTGAATCCGTTGGCACCGATGATTAGTATATTTCTCATAAATTCTTTTATTCTGCTAGTTCTCTGTTATTTTAATGAGTGGCTGTATACCAGCCTGTCTCATTCTTTTTGGCAGCTTCCGGGCTGGTACTCGGGTCGGAAATAGTGATACCGGAGAAAGTCTCTATTTTCACTCTGCCTTTACTCATTGAATAGTAATAGTCTGTATTTCTTTTGAATGGAACAGTTCGTTCCAACTGTTCCTTAAATTGAGCTAATAACTCCTGGTCGGAACATAACTTTGAGACGTAATCCCCGCAATCAAAGAATATGACGGGAGAGTAACCGTCTAATCTTTGCAGTGAACCGGTTAGTGACGTATCAAACGTAAACCGGCTATTTATTTCTTTCATCATAGCTGCCAGATTATCCATTTCCGAACAATCGGTAACGGCAAGCGTTCCGCATGGCATAGTGCTGTAATTTGAATAAAAAGCATAGAACCCGTCGCAAACTTCTTTGTAATTGACTTCTCCTATTAAATACTGCCCGATTTCAGCATAAGGCATCCCGTATGCCATAACTTCACTGGTAGACGCAATCAGATGCTCCGTTACCTCTTTGAGGTCGTGAGCCACCTCCACGCCCGACATATAGCAGTCATCAAAAAGTATATACTCCATTTTCAGACCGACGTTGGATATTCCTTTGGCAAGCGTGGTTAAATCCGTCTGATATTCGGGAGCTAACCCACTGAATAAACGTGTCATAGGCACATTCTCGTATTCCCAATGTCTCTTTCCGATACTGAAACTGCTGCGGGCTTTGACATTCGATACAGGTATCCATCCCAAACCATGACACCCGATAATCATTGCATATCGTTTGGCAGGGGTATAGTCTTGAACATCGTCCAAAATAGAAGCAATGCCTTCCGCTGTTGTATATGTAGGACTCGGATAATCATAGTATTTATAAGTTTTCCGTACAGCTTCCCCGTCCTCATAAACAAGTTCAAAGAGAGCCGCCTCTGTTGCTTTGGTACACATGAATACGATAATCCGTTCGTTCTTCAGTACATTCGTTGCAACAACCTTTTCCAAATCGATGATATTCTGTTTGAAGTTATCAGTAAGATTAGTAGACCAGGGAAGATACATAAATACCGTCTGTTCATTGTTCGGACGTATAATCGGTTCGCTAAGTCCGGAATCTGCCGGGTCGTCATCACCCGGAGTATCTGTTTGCCTGGTATTCGGTGCTGTGGAAACCGGCTCTTCTTTCTCACACGAAATCATGCTAAAAGAAAGAAGTAGCATGAAAAGAACTGATTGTATTAATCTATAATATTTCTGCATTGTTTCCATTATTCTACGGAGATTAAATTATCTTTTTATATATAACGTAAAAAGAGAACTTTTTGATTTTCCTTATCGAGAGAAATTAGGTTTGATAGGCATCTCTCTCCTTTTGCAAAGTTACTGAAAATTAGGGGAATTTTCACTATTGGGCATAAAAAAAGGAGCAACGCCTTGCTCCAACCTTTGTTAACCTTAAATCTAATACTATGAAAAACACATTGCAA
>ENA-UEPG01000173-UEPG01000173.1-human-gut-metagenome-genome-assembly--contig:-NODE-173-length-71994-cov-11.301765_pt1 | contig 71994 bp, 50 predicted proteins | sample MGYA00242893_ERZ507902 | MGnify/ENA primary metagenome ERZ507902 (study PRJEB26167, sample SAMN06115491) | human gut metagenome | host: Homo sapiens | place: China:Gansu | collected 2015-04-23...
TTCGGCCGGAATACAGATTCGGTAGACATGCTCGAGCTCTACGAAGAGAGTGCTATTGAAGGGATGGAAAGCGGACTATTTGCCTACCTTGCCCATCCGGATTTATTCATGCGTTCCTACCCGGAATTCGATCATCATTGCAAACTGGTCAGCAGACATATCTGCCGGACAGCAGCACGGTTAAACCTACCGTTGGAATATAATCTTGGTTATGAAGAGTATAATGACATTCATGGAATCATCACCATTCCTTACCCGGATTTCTGGAAAGTAGCCGCCCATGAAGGTTGCACCGCTATCATCGGTGTAGATGCTCACAATAATCAATATCTGGAAAATTCTTTTTATTACAACCGTGCAACCGAAACACTTCGCAAGCTGGGTATAAAGGTTATAGACAGAATCCCTTTCCTCAACGAAAAATAATGTTTGTAATAACCATAGCACCGACTCTCTGATTGAGTGTGCGCACCAATACTTCACGCCCCATCATCAACTCCTGCCGGAGAGCAGCAGAAGTAAGATGCACATACAATGTCTGATTACGAATATAAAGATTGCTGGTATAAGCCGCCGCCGGTCCTAAGACTTGAGGCCAGGCATCCAACAGTCTTTGTTCGTTCAGCGGAGACTCCAAACTCTCCTGACGAAGAAACTGTTGAATCAGTTTTCCTATTTGTTCGGCATCATTGCGCTTCATCGTCAGCCTCCATTTCTTGAATTGTACCCTCTTCTACACGAAATATCTTATAATCACTACCTACCTTATGTAAAATACGGTCCAGATGCCCCCGGTTCGTATCCGTTATAAATATCTGCCCGAAATTGTCTCCGCCCACTAACTTCACTATTTGCTCTACGCGGGAAGCATCCAGTTTATCAAAAATATCATCTAATAATAATAAAGGAACAGTTCTGCCCGTACGTTTCAAGAAATCAAACTGTGCCAGTTTTAACGCCACCAGATATGTCTTATTCTGTCCCTGCGAGCCTTCTTTCTTTATCGGAAATTCGCCCAACAGCATATTTAACTCATCCTTATGAATCCCCCGCAAAGAGAACCCCATTATCTTATCCCGCTCCCTGCTCTGCTTCAACACTTCCAACAAAGAAGCATCCCGTGCATGAGACTCATAAGATAATCCCACAGCCTCTTTATCCTGAGAAATAAAAGAATAGAAAGATTGGAAAATAGGAATAAACTCCCGGATAAACGCTTCACGCTTCCGGAAAACGATTTCACCGGCTTGAGACATCATTTCCTCCCATACAAGAAACAATTCTTCCTCCACCGGGAACTCACTCTTCAGCAATGTGTTACGCTGCACTAATGCTTTATTATACCGTATCAGTGCTTCAAGATATTCTTTATCATACTGCGAAATCACTACATCCATAAACCGGCGACGTTCATCACTCCCTCCGGCTATCAATTCAGAATCGGCAGGTGAAACCATCACCAAAGGCAGGAAGCCGATGTGATCTGAGAAGCGGCTATATTCTTTCTTATTCCGCTTAAATTGTTTCTTCGAACGGCGTTTCATTCCACAATAAATCTCTTCAGGAGTTCCGTCCTCCGCTTCATAGAAACCCTGGATGACAAAGAAGTCTTGTTCATGACGAATATTCTGCGAATCAATCGGATTGCCGGAACTTTTACAGAAGGATAAGAAATACACTGCATCCAGCAGATTCGTCTTCCCCATCCCATTCAGTCCAAAAAAACAATTCAGTTTGGCAGAGAATCCCAGCTCCACCTCTTCCAGATTCTTATAATTTAATATAGATATTCGTTTCAGTATCATTGTGTACACGTTAATTTGTTCACAAAAGTAGCAAGATTTTCGTGGTTTTCGGGTGTAAAACAAAAAAAGATGCTTCTAAATTTCATTTGTAGATATAAAAAAACTACTTTTGCGAGTCGAAATATCAAACTGTGAATAATAACAAAAAGAATCATATAAAATGGCAGAACAAAAGAATCAGAACGAACATCTGAACGTAGAAGATGCACTGACACAATCGGAAGCATTTCTTATCAAGTACAAAAACGCAATTATTGGCGGTGTTGTTGCTGTGATTATTATTGTAGCAGGTTTTATCATGTACAAAAACCTCTATGCTGAACCACGTGAAGAAAAAGCACAAGCAGCTCTTTTCAAAGGACAGGAATACTTTGAACAGGATGCTTTTGAACAGGCTTTAAACGGTGACAGCATCGGTTACACAGGTTTCCTGAAAGTAGCTGATGAGTACAGCGGAACAAAAGCTGCTAATTTGGCAAAAGCTTATGCTGGTATTTGCTACGCACAACTTGGCAAATATGAAGAAGCAGTGAAGATGCTGGATAGCTTCAATGGAAAAGACCAAATGGTTGCTCCGGCAATCTTGGGTGCTGCAGGTAACTGCTATGCACAACTTGGTCAACTGGACAAAGCTGCCTCTACTTTACTGTCGGCAGCAGACAAAGCTGACAATAACACATTAAGCCCGATTTTCCTGATACAAGCCGGAGAAATCTTGGTAAAACAAGGAAAATATGACGATGCAGTAAACGCTTACACTAAGATCAAGGATAAATACTTCCAGTCTTATCAAGCTATGGACATCGACAAATATATCGAACAGGCTAAATTGATGAAAAAATAATACCTTATTATATAAGGAGATCGAGGCACGGATTACACCGGATTAAGCGGATTATCTATTAAAACCGTGGAATCCGTGAAATCCGTGCCTTTCTTCTTAATTTCCCATACTTTCAAACTTCATTTTATAATTCTCAACTTTTAATTTACTATGGCAACAGCTTACCATAACTTATCCGAATATGATTTCAATTCCGTTCCGAATGCAGAAGCAATGAAATTTGGCATTGTCGTATCCGAATGGAACTTCAATATTACCGGTGCTTTACTGAAAGGCGCAGTCGATACATTAAAAAAACATGGAGCAAAAGACGAAAATATTCTGGTAAAAACTGTACCGGGAAGTTTCGAACTAACTTTTGGCGCCAATCAAATGATGGAAAATTGCGATCTTGATGCAATTATTGCAATTGGTTGCGTAATTAAAGGAGATACTCCACATTTTGATTATGTTTGTATGGGAGCAACCCAGGGAATTACCGAGTTAAACGCAACTGGCGATATACCAGTTATTTACGGATTAATTACCACAAATACAATGGAGCAAGCAGAGGATCGTGCCGGTGGCAAACTGGGTAACAAAGGAGACGAATGTGCAATTACTGCAATAAAAATGATCGATTTTGTTTGGAGTTTAAATAAATAGTTGTATCTTTGCACCGCAATTGAGAAACAAACCTCCTCAAAAGCACAAAAGGGCAAATACCAGAGTGGCCAAATGGGGCAGACTGTAAATCTGCTGGCTTACGCCTTCGGTGGTTCGAATCCATCTTTGCCCACAAAAAATTGCGGAAGTAGCTCAGTTGATAGAGCATTAGCCTTCCAAGCTGAGGGTCGCGGGTTTGAGCCCCGTCTTCCGCTCTCCAAAGAGAATCTGAGAAATTAGATTCTCTTTTTTTGTTTTACTTTAGAGCACTATGATTATGAAAGATTCTCTGGCACAAACTCACGTACTCCGGTTAGCACATTCTCCTATCCCTACTGTCCATATCGGAATTATAGGATTGGGTAATCGGGGATTGCTCACCCTGCAACGCTATCTGCAAATAGAGGGTGTAGAAATCAAAGCCCTTTGTGAAATCAGGGAAGGAAACCTTCACAAAGCCCAGCAGCAATTAAAAGAAGCAAACCGCCCTAAAGCCACCGGATATACCGGTACAGAAGGCTGGAAAAAGATGTGTGAATCAGACGGGCTGGATTTGATTTTCATCTGCACCGATTGGCTGATGCATACACCAATGGCTACCTTTGCCATGGAATGCAACAAGCATGTAGCCATCGAAGTTCCGGCAGCCATGAGCGTAGAAGAATGCTGGCAACTGGTCGATACGGCAGAAAAAACCCGACGCCACTGCATCATGTTAGAGAACTGCTGCTACGATCCTTTCGCACTGACTACTCTCAATATGGCTCGCCGGGGAATACTCGGGGAGATCATGCACGTAGAAGGAGCTTATATCCACGACCTTCGTTCGATGTATTTTGCTGAAGAAAGCGAAGGGGGCTATCACAACCACTGGGGAAAAAGATATAGCATCGAACATACCGGCAATCCCTACCCTACTCATGGACTGGGACCCGCCTGCCAGATTCTCGACATTCACCGTAGTGACCGGATGGAATATCTCGTTTCCATGTCTACCCATCAGGCAGGAATGAGCGAATATGCCCGCCGGATGTTCGGTGAGTATTCGCCGGAAGCCCGTCAACAATATCAATTGGGAGATGTCAATACGACGCTTATCCATACAGTCAAGGGAAAAACAATCATGCTTCAATATAACGTATCCACTCCACGTCCTTACAGCCGCCTGCAAACAGTATGCGGAACACTGGGATTCGCGCAGAAATATCCGGTTCCATGCATAGCACTGGACCCGAACAGTGACACACCGCTCGCGGGAGAAAGGCTGGAGAAAACACTGGCACGCTATAAGCACCCCTTCAGTGCGACCATCGGCGAAGAAGCGCACCGCAAAGGATTACCCAATGAAATGAACTATGTAATGGACTATCGTCTTATCTACTGCCTGCGCAACGGACTTCCACTCGACATGGATGTATATGATGCCGCCGAATGGTCATGTATTACAGAATTAAGCGAGAAATCGGTACTAAATGGAAGCACACCGATGGCTATACCTGATTTCACTCGGGGAGCATGGAAAACAACATAAATAAAAGAAGATTCTTTTTCAAAAATTTCAAGGTGAGGTGAATATGCCGTTCTACGGCTTTTTCACCGATCCCACAACGAAGGGCAATCTCCCGATAAGTCATATTTTCCTCCCTGCTCATTAAAAAAATTTCACGCTGTCTTTTGGGTAATACGGCTATCAACCGGTCAATATATTCCTTCAAATCCTCAGCCACCATACAGTCTTCTTGATTGTACGGCTCTTCATTCTCAATGGAACGTAATATCGTCATCTTGAACATATCTTCGCGTATTCTACTACGGGCCTTATTAAAAATAATGTTCCGGGTAATAATAAATAAAAAGCCCTCCAACTTCTTGTTACTATCCAATAAATGGCGAGATTCCCAAAACTTCACAAAAACATCCTGTACAATTTCAGAAATACTATCAGAAGAAGTTACATATAGCTTAGTAAAATTATAGACTCTCTGCCAATAGTAATCATATAATGCAGCAAAAGCTATATTATTACCGTTTTTCACTTGCTCTATCAACTCTTCTTCCTTCATATTATATAAAATCTTGCTGTATACAAAGATAATATTTTTACCGAAAATTATATCTATAAAATGCATGAAAAATGCCATAGATTAACACAACCGTCACAGTTATCAGATAAAACTGCCTTGTATCAATCTATGGCAAAATTTAGAACAGCAGTCAACCGACAACCGGAATCTCAGTCCGTTTTCCTACTGCTGAAACAGCATAAAGTCTGTAGTCACCACTCCAGTTACCGGGAAGCGTAAACACATCGGTAGCAGAAGGCGTCGTTTCACCACTGGAAACAAAGACAAGATTATCCGCCTCATCCCTCACTTCATAAACCACTACATTCTGCCAATTCTTTATTGTAATAGTATTGCCGTTTCGGGTTGCACTTGCTCCTGGTATTACCTGTGGCTTAGTCTTGTACAGTTCCCATGTATTATCCGATATATATTCAAGGGCTGTATCTTGTAATTTACTATATCCCAGACTCTCCACTCTCTTCCTCAGCGCATCCACCATGCCTTCAGTCACTTTCAAGGTTTTCGTGTCATAATCTTCAATCAGCCTGTCCACCGGAGTCAAAAATCCCCATTTCTCAAAGAAATCAAGCAAATTCAACCGAGCTGCCACACAACAATTATACACGAAATCCAATTGAATTTCCCCTTCACTCATGCCGCTATAATCTTTTGTACGGGCATACTCGAAAACCTCCGGATAAAAGCCGCCACAATCCGACTGCTGAAGAGGAGTCAGTCCAAGTACCTTACCAAAGTAAAGCTCCAATTGCCAGAAAGGCACCAACTTACAAAACACATCATTCGAATCATCCAGATTTGTAAAATCAGCATGAGAAGCTTTCGGAACAATAATGCCGTTCCATGCCTTCGAATACCTGTTACGGTAAACCGCTCCCATATCCTCGGTCTGTATTCGGGAGGGTTGACCGAAAACCGTAGTCTGTACATACTCGGACATGATATTATTGGTCACCTCCGTCAGTCCTATCCACTTGATTCCCGGACGAGTCTGGTTGCAATGCCCGATTTCATGAGCAGGTCCCCAGCAGCCGGTAGTTTTCAATACATCAGGATCACACACATCTCCCATTGTCGTCTGATTGTAAGCCGTATGATAGGCAGTCGCGTACATAAAAGAGTGATACATGACATTAAGGTAAATCCTGTTTCTGAACATCTTACCATATTTTTCCAAACCGAGGAGTTGCATTTCACTGTGAGCAATCTTATCATAAAGCTCAATCAGTTCATTACCGTTTGTAGCAGCATACTTCCTGAAATCATTGGTCTCAAATGTCAAATGTGCATATTGACCTACTACATCAAAATATTTGTCCGTAGCTTTACCCAACAATTCACTCCAACGCCCCCGATGTTCTACATTCTGCGAATCAAAATAACCGTTCACTGTACCCGAAGCAAAATGAATCTTAACAGGCCGTGCCGTTTCCGCCTCTTCCAACGTTTTGGTATGGTACATCACATACACCAGTCCTTTTCCATTCATTGTCAACTTATTAATACCTCGATACAATGGATACGTAACTCCTCCGAACCCGTCACCTCCCGGTGCGTCCAGATTCTGTACCTTCATTCCAATGTTCTGTCCATATGTATCGGCCACCATTACAACCAACGTCTCTCCTTCTTTCACCGAGATTCCTGTTGGATTATCAAGAAGACTGTACGGATTCGTCTTATGGCTTTCCGACTGGATATCCGGGTGCGGGAACGCTTTATAGTCAGCCACACGGAAATTTCTGTCATACTTATCCTTGAACATATAATACGCCAAATTCTTGAAAAAAGGATATTTACAGTTCTCAATATCCGTTTCCGTGATTCCAGCTTTCAGGTTACTACATGCCTCATCCTCAAAAAGAGTAGAATAAACAAAAGCATTCAAGTTTTTGGAATAGAATTCCATTTCGGCACAAGAAACAAATCCCTGGCCGTCTCCCGCTCCGCTTTTCACGATAAAACGGAAAGACTTAGCCCGGACCGTATTGTCAAAAGTAACCCTGGAAGCTGTCGCTGAACCCTCAAAATCCTTATCAAGCAACTTTGTAAATACATTCCCGTCTTCCGAATACTGAATTTCCACTTCCTTAAAATTACCGTTATACCCTGACGAACGGGGGTAATAAATCAGATAATCCACATCCGACACTTCCGCAAAATTATAAGTCAGCGTAATCGGGAAATAATTCGCTCCGCCATTAGACCAGTTCGAGTGATATAACGTAGAATAATCACCGTCAAAAGACTTTCCAATAACATCTTCCCCTTGATGGGAAGTATCAGTACCGCTCACGACCTTCACTTTGATATCCCCTTCTATATCTTCTCCCGTACCGCCATTATATTCATTCAAGCCATGCTGTACAATCAAAACCGAAGCAGAAACCGGAGAGGTTTCTACTGAAGCCCCTTCCGGTAAAACTTCCGCAAAAACAATATTTCCCTCTCTCTTTTCATCCAATGTGCTGCTTTTCACCACATAAGCATGAGTTGATGTCACCATCTCCGGTGCACGGGATTTTACTTTTTCTACAATCCAATCAGGGACCCCGGCACTGACCTCCACATTGGCAGTGACATTGAAAGCAATCTCCTTCCCGATGACTTCCACTTCAAATACGTTTGTATCAATCAGTATAGCAGGTTCATATCCCAACTGACGAACTTTAACCGTCTTTTTCAAGCCTTCCGCCGTTATTGTTATGACAGCCTCACGCACTAATCTTTCTTCACTTTCGTCTACGAAGATTTTCAGAACCTTTCCTGCCACAGAAAGTGTACACCAGCTCTTATCCGCCGTAGCCTCCCAAATCGGAGCATTCGTCGAAACCGTTATGTTCTGTGTGCCGGCTTCACATTTGAAGTCTACTACTTCCTTATTAACGGACAACTCGACCACCTCCAGCGCCTCATCATCACTTGTACAAGAAAAAGCGACTGCCCAATGTATAAGTATGAAAAAGACGAACAAACATTTTTTTATATGACTGTTTACCATTTGCCGAAATCTATATATTATGTAACTTTATTCAAAACACCAATAAAAAAGGCGGAAATCCAATATTATCCCTGAAAAGGAATATTCATATTTCCGCCTGATTCGTCTACTAGACAAAATCTATCCGACTATTTCAATATCCGCATGCTACACTCCCCGCTATTCAGCTTCAGGATCGACGACACTTGCATCAACCTCAAACAGTTTAAACTCCGCCATACTGAAAAAGACAGAACCTGTATTTGTGTGATTTACCGAATAACGTATATAACGATAAGGTTTTGAACTATCTCCCATGATAGGCGACATATACGGAGTTGTACTCATCAACATTCCATTCTTAGCCTTTGTGAGATTCGCAATCAATTCAAAATTGACTCCGTCATTACTACCCATAATATCCACATCATCAGGAATGTTGTTTCCATTACGTGCCACCGACTCATACTTAAAGTAAGTAATTTCTTTTTTTACATCTATCTGGAACCAGTGAGGAGACGCAGGAACAGCCCCGCTCCAGGCCGTATGAAAATAAGAACCGGTATTCCCGTCAATAAGATTCGCTATAGGTCCTTCCGAAGCTTCCTGAGCATTCGTCGACAACTGCTTCTCGGTCAATGCCAATTGTCTGGACTCTCCAAAAACGATTTGCACCTTAGCTGGTTCCGAAACAGCCTTGATTGTCTGGACATTTCCCGCATCTCCCGTTTCACTATAAGACTGTACCTTAAATTCATATTCTCCGAACTTTTTACGCGTATCCGGAATCAACACACTATCCGCATAAACGCTTGCCAGCCTTACCACATCCTGTTCCAATAAATAATCATAATAGGATACCTTTATATATCTGATTGTATTATCATCAGGCGTAACCCAACGAAGCACAATATAACCGGGCTTATCTTGAGTATCGGCACTTAAATCAATCACATCAGAAGGAACAACAGACTTTGTATCTTCATCACTGCAACCTGCTAATCCAGTCAAAAGCAGCGTTACAACCAATAAGAATATATTTTTCTTCATAACAGTCATGCTAAAATTTAATTAATAATTAGGATTTTGCACCATATTAGGATTCTTGCTCACTTCTGCAGCCGGGATCGGTAACAAATATTGGCGCGGAGTATCAAAATTACGCACATCAGGAAGAGTTTTCACAGTAGCAAATCCATTGATATCCGTAGCATCAATATTCATACCCTTTACCGGCACATTAAAGTACTTGTCCCCCAGTTTCCAACGACGGATATCCCAGAAGTTCTGTTGTTCCAGATAAAGCTCTATCATTCTCTCCTGTCTTACAATTTCTGTCAATTTGCCGTTCAGGCCACCATTTCCCGTATAGCTCACTATAGGATTCTTCGCATTCTTCCAGGAATCCTTAACAGAAAGGAGTCCGGCACGCTGACGCACTCTATCCAATTTCTCCATCCCCTTCTCAAGATAGCCTTCTTTATCATAGGCAATACATGCTTCCGCATAATTCAGATACAATTCCGCCAGACGAATGACCGGCCATGGATAATCTTTGGAAGGTTCTTTTTGCGACTTGGAAGCAGCCACTCCCGGATGAACACCTTTTTTATTCAAATATCCGGTTTTTGAGTAGTTATTATTTCTACCCTGCTTGCCGCAATTTCCCTGTTCCGTAAAATCCGTCAACCATTTCTTACCTTCCGCACGCTCAGCTTTCGCTACATAAGCATTCTCCTTAGACTCTGCCTGGCATTCATAATAACCATTTTGGAATGCAATCCAGGCATAAAAACGGGGTTCACGATCAATATTCATCTTCAAAGTTTGTCCTTCGCCATAAGTAGCATCATCGGGGAACGGAACTACCGAGAACCGATTCTGATAATCAAACTCAGGATCTTCGTCAATCGGAAGTCCGTTTTTCGTATAAAAGCGCTCCACCATAGTCAAAGTCGGCGCAACACCATTCCAGGAACCATCACTCAAATAAGGCAAGGATTTTGGCTGCAAACCATATGCACCTGCCTTACGCGTCTCTGCCATCAACACCTCTTTCGAGTTGTCTTTATCCATAAATGTAAAACGCATCGTACGCTGCGTCAAATCCTGAGGTTCGGGATAGCCACTCAAATCCCCTTCTTTCATCTCGTATAAACTATGCCCGTTAGACTCAGCCAGATTAATAGCCTCAAGTGCGGCATCCGCAGCCTTCTTCCACTTATTTTCGTCATAAGAAAGAGGCATCAACGGACTACCGTCCGTGCCGACAAAGTCACTGTAATATTCCGTATTACCATTGAACAAGGGAGAAGCTGCATAAAGCAACAATCTGGCTTTAAGAGCTTTGGCAGCCACACTGGTTGCAAGACCATATTCCGACCCCGTCCGGGTAGCCGGCAGTCTTCCCGCAGCACTGTCAAACATATCACAAGTCCACTGCACACATTCGTCATAAGAGGTACGTCCCAATAAATTATCTTTCGGAGTATCCAAAACCGGCAGTTCCTTCACTAACACGACCGGACCATAGCATTTAATCAACAACATATGAAAATAAGCGATCAGAAAATCCGCCTGAGCCACATAATTGTCTATTGTTGCCTGATCAATGCGGGGAACAGAGTTTATATTCTGCTTCAACAAGTAACATTGGCGTATACCTAAAAACAAATCATTCCAATAACTGATGATCAAGTTTCCCGAAGTATAAACACCTTCGGCAAATTTTACGTACGATTCCTGAGTAAAAGGACTTATTATCTCATCCCCACTGAAATCCAGACAATTCTGCACCATATTAATCTGCGGTATATATCCATAACATGAATACAGAAATCTTTCCGCCGCTTTAGGACTGGAAAAAGCATCTTTATCACTGGCTTTTTCCGCCGGCACCACATCCAGAAAATCACAGGACACCATTACAGCTCCCGCAAACAATGCTAAAAACAGATATTTTATTATATTTTTCATACTATGTAAATTTAATTATTGAAAGTCATTTGGAAGCCTACATTAAAGACACGTTGTGTAGGGTATTTCAAGCCGCTTCCGCCTCCCTGTTCCGGATCCCATAAATCAAACTTAGAGAATGTCAACAAGTTGGAACCGCTGACATAGAAGCGCATTCTTTTAAATGTATATCCAATCTCCATATTTTTCAGTTTCAAGAACGAACCATCACGCATCCAATAATCAGATGTACGACCGGAGTTTCCGGGATTCGTATTATTCAGACTAGTTTTACGGGTCAAACGCGGATATTTCGCATCTACATTCTGATTCGTCGGCGACCATCTGTCATCAGCCACAAATTGCAGCACATTACGCAACGAGTTATCACCGAAAGGATGGAATCCACTCATAAACAAAGAAGTTTTCGCTACTCCCTGAAAGAAGAAAGAGAAATCCCAGTTTTTATATTTGAACGAAGGGCCGAAACCATATACGATTTCAGGAACCGTAGGATTTCCAATCCATGTCCAGTCGTCCACGTCCACTATATTATCTCCATAGCCATGTATATTCGATACATTGAGGTATTTGATATCACCTGCTCCCAGTGTAGACCCCATCTGCTGATTGTAACGGTCTATTTCAGCCTCATCTAAAAATAACCCGTTCGACAAATACCCCTGGTTAACATTGGCACTCTGACCGACTTTCGACTGAAAGGCATATTTAGGAGCTTCATCATACTTAGTAATTTCATTGTGGGCGTAAGTAAACGTTCCCTTAAAATTCATATAGAAATCCTTGCTGAACGCCTTGTTATAATCAATAGAGAAATCGAGTCCTTGATTTTTCATCTCAGCAAGGTTGCCAAACACATCGGTCGACCCGGTTCCCAGATAAGTAGGAATTGTTCCTTTTTTTTGGAATATATCTCTACGAGTCTCACGGAAAACATCAACAACAATATTCAGGCTGTTCAATAATTGCAAGTCAATACCAAGATTGATCTTTTCTCCCACTTCCCAAGTGATATTAGTGTTTTCATAACGGGTATAAACCGGTCCGCTCAATCCATAGTTTTGGTCAATACCGGTAGTAAAACCTTTACCGGACAAATTAATCGTAGGCATATAAATAAACCTTTCACCGCCAATTTGGTCATTACCGACCAATCCCCATGAGCCGCGTAATTTCATACTGGTAACAACCTTACGCAAAGGTTCAAAGAAACTCTCTTCACTGATATTATATCCCAGCGCTATGGAAGGGAAAAATCCCCAGCGATGTCCCTTCGCAAAATTTTCCGAACCATTATACCCCATATTGACTTCCGCCATATATTTTCCGTCATATGCATACGAAAGTCGTCCGGCAAGACCTTGCTTACGTTTAGGCAGCGAATTGATAAGATCGTTACCCGGCACATTGTTCACAAGTTCGTCCTGATTATAAAGCAACATGGCATTCACATCATGCTTTCCAAATGTACGGTTATAATCAAGCATTGCTTCCAGATAAATCCGGCGATCTCCCGCCGTCTCGTTAGTATTGTTCAAATCGGTCGACACTTCATTACCTACTCTATTGGTAGTGTAGCTATACGAACCGTCTTCATTCTGTTCATACGCCCCTAACAAATATTTATTCCAGCCGGCACTATATTTATTAACTGATTTTGACCAGTTCTTAAATGTTCCCAATGCCTTAAAGCGAAGCCCCTTGGTCAGAAAATCCAATTTCTGTTCAAACTCAAGAGCGGCGATAACCGTACTTTCAAATGTATCATTGTATCCTGTAGTCAACTGGGCAACCGGATTACCCTGATAAGCCGTAATCAAACGGTCAGTAGTACCCCATTTCACATGATTAGTTGTTCCGTCCGGTTCATAAAAAACAGGTGCTTCAACCGGACTTGAGTTCATAGCATCCGCAAAAATATCATCAATACCGCGGTTGGGCTCACGCAAGTCACGAAGTTGTACATTCAACCTTACTGACAACTTGGATGTCTTGCTGAGATATGCATTAATATTGTTCTGGAAAGCATAACGCATCACATCAATATTATTGTTATAAGAGAAAAAGTCTTTAGAGCGATTCTTCAGCATACCCGATTCGTGATTGACTGAAATACTTGAGAAGTAATCGATCTTTTTCCCTCCACCACGGATGTTAAAGTTCACTTTCTCATTGAAAGCTACATTATTAAACATCTCATCATACCAGTTCACATCGGGAAAAACATACGGATTCAGTTTCATACGCGTCCCGTTAATCTTATCCTGACTATACAAAACGTCCGGACTACCATCATTCTTCACAGCTTCATTGAACAGTTCCATATACGTAGCTCCATCCACGAACTTAGGAGTTTTGGTAGGTTGGCTGACCTGTCCCTCTACACGGAAATTTATAATCGGTTTATCCAGATTCTGTCCGGATTTAGTAGTAACAATCATAACACCATTTGCACCACGAGTTCCGTACATTGCCGTAGCGGTAGCATCCTTCAAGATGGAGAATCCGTCAATCACTTCCGGATCCAATGCGTTCAAATCGGCGGAAGACACCTGTACACCGTCAATGATAATCAGAGGCGATGTAGCCTGACTCAAGGTTGAAATTCCCCGAATCCAAAAATCAGAACCGTCCGCTCCGGGACGACCAGTACGCTGGACAGCAACTACCCCAGACAAACGGCCGGCAAATGAGTTGGAAAGATTCGTTGAAGGAACTTTCAAATCCGCTGGACGGATAGCCTGCACCGAACCTACCATACTTGCCTTTTTCTGTCCTGTCCCATAAGCTGTTACCACAACCTCTTCAAGTGCCTGTGCATCCTCCGACAAATCAATGGCAAGCACTTTCCGATTACCAACTTTCACTTCCTTAGTTGTGTATCCCACATACGAAACTTTCAAGACATCCTGCGGATTTGCCAGAATCACAAACTTACCGTCAATATCAGTAATAACACCTGTCGCGGTTCCTACAATAGCGACACTTGCTCCAATGACAGCCTCTCCCGTTCGCGCGTCGGTAACAACACCCACTATTTCCGTTTTTTTGGCTTGTTGGGCAGATTCCGTTTTACTCATTTTTAAAACAACATCATTACCTTGAATCAGCCAGGTGATTCCGGTGTTAGCAAAGACTTCATTTAATACCTTATCAATTGTACCCGAACAATTGATATTTTTCAATCGAATGTTTTTCAAATCCGCAGCATTGTAAAAAAAGACATAATTACTATTCTTTTCAATGAGCATAATAGCTTCTTTGATAGTAATAGACTGCCCTTTTACCGTAATATGCCCCTGAGCTCCAAGGACCGTCAACGGATAAAAAAGCAAAACCAGCACGATATACTTGAAATATCGTACGCAACTTTGAAAACTGAGTGATTTTCTCATGCTTTAATTAAGTTTGATTAGACATATGGTTAATAAAAAAATAGGCTAGTATAAAATGTATCGGTCATCTACTTTCCGGATATTCAAATTCAAACTAAAACGAATCTTATTGAGAACATTATCTAAAGATTCATTGTAATGAATACTGCCACTAAATGAAACTTCAGCACGATGTATTCCCTCCACAAGAATATCAGTATGGTACATCCGGCTCACGATTTGAATCAATTGAGTCAACGGAACATCCTTAAAGTTGTATCTTCCGTTTTCCCAACTGATATTGGTGATAGTATCTAATTGTGTTTGTGAATCAATCGAGTTGTAAGTAAGTTTTTGCAAAGGGAGCATTGCCGTTTTTTGACGGGTAGACGGAATATTAAAGTCAACTTCACCTTCAAACAGAGTTACTTCGCTACGATATGCGTCTTCTTGTTTTACCAAAAAACAAGTTCCTTTCACCTCTATAAACGCATCGTATATATATACCTGAAATGTACTGCCCTCCTGTTTTCGTACTTCAAATAAGGAACTGCCTTCCAGCCATACTCTTCTGTCTTGCATGAATGCTTTTGCGTAACGGATTGAACTGCCCGGCTGCATCCATACTTTTGTGCTGTCGGGCAGCACGTATAACTGATTCTTTTCTGCAATTACTTTAATATTTTTTTCTACCCCCGTTTCATCATGCACAGATAAAAACAGCAAACCTCCTATTATCAAGAGAATAGCAACGGCAGCAGCCAACGGATGCCATAGTTCTATATGAACTAAAGTTTTGGATTTACCATCGCATCTGTGCTGGATATTCTGCCATATTCTTTTTTTTATTCTGGATTTAATCGGTTCATCTGCAAACTGTTTCCATTGTTTTTGCATCTCTTTTTCTACCGATTCCCTTTTTAGCAGACATTGTCTTTCTTCCGGTAACAACTCTTCAATCAGGAGTCTTTTTATCAATCTTTTTCGTTTATCTATATTTGTTTCCATTTCATTCTTGTTATTCGCTAATTGATGCTACATATATAAATACACCGCAGCTTGGCTTATCCCTACAATAAGTGACGATTTTATTAAAAAAAACAGAAGATTTACTTGATTTACTCTTCGATTACCTTTTTCATGCTCTCGTTTTATTTAGTTCATATAGAACTCCGGTAATCCTCACGACAGATTCTATGACCTATCTACACTCACCACATAAAAAAATCTGCCCGAAAGAAGGTAAATACTAAAAAAACCTTTTTTTTCAATGAAAGCATAGGGTTACTGACTAATTAATAGTATTTATGTAGAAAACAAGTATCTAACAAACTACAGAATGTATGAAAACACTCTTATCATTGAAATCAATTTTACTGTTTGCATTATTGTCTTGCACAGTCAGCATTTCAGCAAGTAAAATTATCTCAGTAACCGATTTCGGTTTAAAACCCGACAGCCGTATCAATGCGGTTCCATTTGTACAAAAAGCTATTAAAGCCTGTAAAGAGAATCCCGGCTCCATTCTTGTCTTTCCCAAAGGGAGATATGATTTCTGGGCACAACATGCCATTGAAAAGGAATATCACGAGACAAATACATACGATGTAAATCCCAAGATCCTTGCAATATTGTTGGACGAAGTCAACGACCTGACTATTGACGGTAACGGCTCGGAATTCATCATGCACGGGCGAATGCAACCGTTCACTCTGGATCACTGCCAAAATGTTACACTGAAAAACTTCACCGTAGACTGGGATATCCCTTTAACCGCACAAGGCACTGTCGTTGAATCGACACCCGACTTCATGGAAATCGAAATCGACGCCTGCCAATATCCGTACATCATCGAAAACAAGCGACTGACTTTTGTTGGTGAAGGATGGAAAAGCGGCGTGTGGTCGATTATGCAATTCGACCCTAAAACCCACTTCGTTTTGCCCAATACAGGTGACAATTTGGGATGGCGCGGCTATGACGCAGTGGAAGTGGGTCGCGGACGTGTACGCTTGTCCGACCCCAAAGGGGAAGCAAACAAGTCCTATCCTGTAGCAGGCACTATCCTCGTGTTGAGACATAGCACCCGCGACCATGCCGGCATTTTCATTTTCCATAGCACAAACACTAAAATGGAAAACCTGAAATTATTCCATACATGCGGATTAGGTATCTTGTCACAATACAGCAAGAACATATCTTTTGATGATGTCCATATTATCCCGAATGCTTCAAAAGGGCGTGTATTAAGCGGACATGATGACGGCTTTCACTTCATGGGATGCAGCGGGCTGCTCAAGATTGAAAATTGCAGTTGGGCAGGACTGATGGACGATCCCATCAACATTCACGGAACCTGTTCACGTATCATGGAAGTCCTCTCTCCCACTCGCATTAAATGTAAATTCATGCAAGACATGAGTGAAGGCATGGAATGGGGACGCCCGAACGAGACGCTCGGATTCATAGAGCACAAGACAATGCGTACCGTAGCCACCGGAAAAATGAATAAGTTCGAAGCGATCAACAAAGCCGAATTTATCATCGAACTGTCCGCCCCACTCCCTACCGGAGTAGAAGCCGGGTACGTAATAGAAAACCTGACTTGTACCCCGGACGCGGAAATACGCAACTGCCACTTCGGAAGTTGCCGCGCACGTGGATTACTTGTATCTACTCCGGGCAAGGTTGTTATAGAAAACAACATATTCGAATCAAGCGGTTCCGCTATCCTGATTGCCGGAGACGCTAATGCCTGGTATGAATCAGGAGCTGTAAAAGATGTGTTGATACGTAACAATGTTTTCCGCTATCCATGCAACTCTTCACTTTACCAATTCTGTGAAGCCGTAATCAGCATTGATCCGGAAATACCAACACCGGAACAGAAGTACCCATACCACCGTAATATCCGGATTACAGACAACACCTTCCACTTGTTTGACTATCCGATTCTCTTCGCCCGTTCGGTAGACGGACTGACTTTCTCCAACAACACTCTGATACGCGATACAACCTATCAGCCATATCATTACCGTAAAGAAGGAATCACTCTGGAAGCCTGCAAGTCTGTGATTATTTCAAATAACAAGATTGAAGGGGATGTATTAGGACGCACTGTAAAATTTGAAAACATGAAGTCGTCCGATATAAAAATAAGCAAGAATCCATTCTTTCAGAAAATCAAATAATTAAAAGATTATTGTGGCGCTTTAGGTTACTTAAAGCTATGCTTTCCAACCTCTAAAGCGCCTCTTTTCTCCATTACAATGAAGCTATCCCATAAACACAACAAACAAAGACAGATTATCTTTAATAAACTTCAATGCCAAAGTAATTTGGCGTTCTATCGCCTTCTCCGTGACAGCACATTGTTCTGCTATTTCTTTATTAGACAGATGTTGCTCGCGACTCATCCTGAAAATACGTTGCCGTTGTGGCGGAAGTTGAGCAATCAATCTATCAATATAGTTTTTCAAATCTGCCGCGTCCAGTTCCGCTTCTATATCGTATGAGTTCTCAAGCCCTTTCAAAGCTGTCATTTTAAAGTTCAACTCATTAAAATATCTACGCGAATAATTGAAAATAATATTACGGGTAATGATAAAAAGGAAACCATCAAAGTTCTTGGTTTCATCAAACGTCTCTCTCGATTCCCAAACTTTAACAAAAACATCTTGTACCACTTCAGATACCTCAGAAGAAGAAGTTATATAAAGCCGAGCAAAGTTATAGACCTTCAACCAGTAACGATCATATAACAATGCAAACGCAGTTGCGTCCCCGACTCTCACCTTCTCAAGAATAACTTTCTCTTCCATCTTTTTCTAATTACAATACAAAAATAAGGAAACAATTATTAAACACTACATTTTTTAAGGATTTTATTTCACATATAGCTGTCAATTTCTCTTCGGAAAGAAAACTGACAATTACTCAAATGGCTCATTATCACTAAGTCCTACTGGAACTCTGTTGCTTTTATATCTTTTGTGAATAGAATTAACTCATTTTTATTCTGTTTTGGGCTAATTGAGAGAAAATATTTCATTCTCATCTTTTCTCTCTCATACACAAAAAAATGAAAATCCTCTTTCAACCTATCACCACTCTTCTGAAACGCCCTATTCATCGCACTTATAGAGCGGTGATAGGTGGTTGACAACCTATCACCTCATCTATCACCTATCACCATTTTAGATAAGTGCATATTATGCTCTTTTCAGCTTTTCCCAAACCATGCCATACATATTCCAACATTTGACGTGCTTAAAACAACTTATAGTGAAACAATTCGTTTCATATGGTGAAACCAAGTGTTTCACGCTTTGAAACAATTGGTTTCAAACAACAGAAACTTTAGTTTCTTACCGATGAAACTTTAGTTTCAAGTAATGGAAACTTTAGTTTCAAATCTCGAAACACTTTGTTTCAAGGCATGAATCGGAGTTGCCCCCTACGGATATACTATTTGCATATAAGCTCCTGTTTATATGTACTATGTTGGGCGGTGATAGGTGATAGATGCGGTGATAGGTTGTCAACTACCTATCACCGCTCTATAAGTGCGATGAATAAGGCGTTTTGGAAGAGTGGTGATAGGTTGAAAGAGGATTTTCATTTTTTTGTGCATGAGAGAGAATAGGAGAATGCCAAGCTTTTTGCATTTATTCGAGGACAATCATATCCAAAATTTAGTTTATTCCATTACGTTTATTAATAAACTCCTCCAGACTATTTTTTTTCAAAAAAAACAAATCTTATATATTGCACATATTCAGCGTATTACAAAATAATTTCATTTTTTCTTTCACTTTTTTACAAAGTCGATGTGGGGTTAGAAAGGAGTGCTGTGTATTTAATAGTATAAGAGCAAAAATAAAGTTTAAAACCAACAAGATAAAAATAGGATGGATAAGGTTGAAAAGAAAAGTTTAATCAAAAGCTTGCTATCGGGCAGATTAACCAAAAAGCAACGCAGAGAGTTTGCTGACTTGGAACCGGTAGATATAGAAATTAGAAAACAATGGAATGAATCTGGTAACAGCCTTGTTAATGTGGAGATAAAAGAACAAATATGGAAAAAAGTAAAAAACAGATGTGAATACAAGGAAAGAAACCAAGTTCCAGTAGAACTTAGGTGGTATTTTGCCGCAGCTTCATTAGCTCTTTTATTAACGATAGGTGGATTCTGGTTAAAGTTAAATGGAGACAAGATTGCAGATGAGTTTATTAAAATCACTGCCCAACAAAGCCAGATGTACACTTTACCGGATAGCACCAAAGTATGGATGGAGCCCGGAAGCGCTATAAGATACGCAAAAACATTTGATAAAGATAGAAAAGTATGGCTCAGCGGTAATTCACTATTTGAAGTCTACAAACATGAAGGCAGTACTTTTCAAGTATACATTGATAAAGCTTTCATAGAAGTAAAGGGGACGTGTTTCCACGTTAAACAAACTAACGCTGAGAAAAACGAAATAACCTTGTTTAATGGTAAGATAGAATTTAATGTGGAAGCTACCGGACAGAGAACTGTCATGAAACCTTTGCAGAAGGTGCTATACAACCCCAGTAATGCTGAAACGAAAATAGAACAAATCGCTAACATAAAATGGGAAAACGGGAAATACAACTTCACCGACATTCCCTTGCAAGAACTAATCAGCATTATCAACCAAATGTATAACTCCTATGTCATTTTAGACAAAGGTCTTAATCATGAGTCCGCATTCACCGGCAGTATTCGCTACGATGAACCGCTGGAAGATGTTGTCAACAAGATTTGTTTCACACTAAACCTGAATAAAGAAGAACATGCAAATAGAATCATTATAAAAAACTAATAATTAACTTATGTCTAATCTAAAATGCAAAAGCATGAGAAAAATTCATTTTTTTGACAAGCAACGATATCTGAAGTATATCGTATTGCTGTTGCTTTTTTACCCGCTCAACATTTTAGGAGCGCAAGGAGTAATCTCAGTAAAAGGGCAGGCAATGAGTATTAAACAAGCTATTCAGCTAATTGAAAAAAACAGTGATTACACATTTTTCTACAATGCTGCAGACTTGAAAAACACAACCAACAAAAATTTCAATTGTGAAGGTTCCATTGAAGAAGTATTAAAGGAAGTATTCAATGGAAGCGGAATCACCTACATGATCAAAGGAAACGAGATCATACTGAAGGTAAACAAAGAAGAAAGTACCCAACAACAACCTAAAAAAAAGCGTAGTGTTACGGGTACGGTGGTAGACGCCGAAAATGGCGATCCGGTCATCGGTGCCACCGTTGTAGTGAAAGGACAGAAAGACGGAGTTATTACCGACTTGGACGGTAATTTCACAATCTCCGTGAGCGGTTCAAGAGTACAACTGGAATTCAGTTACATCGGCTACAAGAAAAAGACAGTCGATGTGGGCGATCTCGGTGTCATCAATGTAAAGATGGAATCGGATAACCAGTTGTTAAGTGAAGTAGTGGTAGTAGGTGCCGGTACACAGAAAAAGGTCAGCGTCACGGGTTCTATCACCAGTGTAAAAGGTATGACTTTGAAAGCCCCCAGTTCATCATTAACTTCTTCTTTTGCCGGTAAACTTTCCGGAGTTATTGCAATGACAAAGTCCGGTGAACCTGGAGCTGCTTCAGAATTTTACATCCGTGGCGTAAGTACTTTCGGTGGACGTGCCACTCCGTTGATTCTGCTCGACGATGTAGAAATATCCACTTCCGACCTGAATAACCTTCCTGCTGAAACCATTGAAAGTTTCTCTATCTTGAAAGATGCTTCCGCAACCGCCATTTATGGTGCACGCGGTGCAAACGGTGTCATGCTGATTACCACCAAGACAGGTAAGGAGAACGAAAAGACACGTATCAACGTAACTCTCGAAAATTCTTTCAACAAGCCGATGAATATGCCGAAGTTTGTAGACGGAGCTACATGGATGGAACTCTACAATGAAGCACAAACTACACGTAACCCACAAGCTACCCCCAAATACACCCAACAAGCTATCGACAACACACGCAACCATATAAATCCTTATGTATATCCGGATGTAGACTGGCAAGACATGATTTTTAAAAACATGAATATGAACCAACGTGTAAATGTCAATATTTCCGGTGGTGGTAGCAAGGCATCTTATTATATGAGCTTACAGGCCAATCACGATACCGGTCTGTTGAATACCAAGAAAGTATATTCCTATGATAATAATATCAATAACTGGGGATATAACTTCCAAAACAACATTTCATACAAAGTCACTCCAACCACAAAAATCGACTTGCACATGAATGCGCAGATCCGCAACCAGAAAGGACCAAACTACAGTACTTCCACTCTGTTTGCTATGATGCTGTCTACCAACCCTGTATACTTCCCCGCCACATTCCCCGCACAAGAAGGGGACACGCACATCCGTTTCGGTAATGCACGCTGGGCAGGTTCAAGTTTGCGTACCAACCCCTACGCATATATGCTAAGTTCATTTAAGGAAAACAACGAGAACACATTAAATACTTCTCTGAAAATCAACCAGAAACTGGACTTCGTCACCAAAGGGCTGAGCATCCAGGCTATGGTGAACTGGAAAAACTGGTCATCATCCAATTACAACCGTAGCATCAATCCTTATTACTATGGAGTGAAGGCCGGCAGTTACAATCCCGCCACCCCGACAGATTACGAGATGGAAGCGTTGAACACCAACGGGACTGACTATCTGGCAACTTCCGCAATAGGCAAATCTTCCGACCAGACATTTTATATGGACGCCCGTCTGAATTACGACCGCCAGTTTGATTTACATCACGTCACTGGTATGTTGATGTATATGCAGCGTGAATACCGCAGTGATGTACTGCCACAACGCAACCAAGGTATCTCCGGACGTTTTACTTATGATTACGGCCAACGTTACCTCGTTGAATTAAACTTCGGCTACAATGGTACCGAACGTCTGGCCAAGAAGAGCCGCTTCGAATTCTTCCCTGCCATTTCATTAGGATGGGTAATCAGCAACGAACAATTCTTCGAACCCATGACCGATATGATTGACAATCTGAAAATCAGAGGTTCTTACGGTCTGGTTGGTAGTGACGAAACCGGTATGGGTGCCGGAGCACAACACTTTCTTTACATCGACCAAGTATATCTCAACAATATCGGCTTCACCACCGGTGTAGATATGAATTACACCCTAAGCGGACCGCAGATGATTACATATGCCGTGCAGAATGCAAGCTGGGAACGAGTGAAGAAACTTGACATAGGTCTTGACCTTGAGCTGTTCCGCCAACTCACCATTACTGCCGACTACTTCAAAGAACGCCGTTACAACATCTTGCTGAACCGGGAAGCATGGCCGGAATCGTTGGCATACTTTACCGCAAAACCGTGGAGTAATAAAGGTAAGGTAGACAACTGGGGACTTGAGCTAAGTGTCAACTGGCACAAAGAAATCATCAAAGACCTCTTTGTCGACTTCCGCGGAAACTTCACTTACACAGAAAACAAATATGTCGATTTGGATGAGCCTATTTATCCATATGTATGGAAAACCTCCACAGGAAAGCCACTTAGCCGTACCACCGGTTATGTTGCAGAAGGTTTATTCCAAAGTCAGGAAGAAATAGACAACAGTCCTGAACAAAATCTGGGCAGTGTAGTGAAACCCGGTGATATCAAATACCGTGACATCAACGGTGATGGCAAAATTGACGATAACGACCAGGTCATGCTTTCACCTTATGGTACAACCCCACGTATCCAATATGGTCTGGGTATGAACATTACCTATAAGAAGTTCGACTTCGGAGTATTCTTCAATGGTTCCGCCAAACGTAAAATCATGGTCAGCGGTGTCACACCATTCGGAGAAAGCGACTATAACGTGATGCAATTCATTGCTGACGAACGTTGGACGGAAGCTAACCCGAACCCGAACGCTACTTATCCACGTCTGGGATTGGTCGGTTCGCAAACAGCTAATAACAATGTAGCAAGTTCATATTGGATGCGCAACGGTAACTTCCTGCGTTTCAAAACATTGGAACTCGGATACAGTTTCAGATACGGTCGTGTCTACCTCAGCGGTGACAATTTAGCAGTTTTCAGCCCGTTCAAGCTCTGGGATCCGGAACTCTCTTACAATTCTTACCCGTTGCAACGCACATTCAACATCGGCGTACAACTTAATTTCTAAACAGTAACTTTAAATTTTATACTCACATATATGAGACTGAAAGATACATTAACCAAAATAGGCGGAATGCTTGCGATAGCAGCTTGCTGTCTTACATCTTGTGACTATCTGGACGTTGTTCCTCCCGAACAAGCCGGACTGAAAGATGCCACTAAAACGCCGGAATCGACTAAAGGTTTTTTATACTCCTGCTATGCCGGTATTAAAGAATTCTTCCCCTGGCAATATACAGGAGTAGAAGCATCAACGGATGAGTACGCCCTGCCTCCACTATGGAGTCACGACGGACAGAAGGTTGCATGGGGACTTGCCACGCCCGGCAATGCCTCTGCCTGGAAATGGGGTACGTTCTACCGCTATATCGGTCAATGCCATTTGTTCCTCTCACAATTGGAGAACGCACAAGGCATATCCGATGTATTAAAGAAAGAATGGAGCGCAGAAGCCAATTTCCTAATCGCTTATTATCACTATCGCCTGCTGGAATATTATGGACCGATTCCAATCACCGACTCATATATCGATATGGACACACCGTCCAACGAATATAACGGCCGTTCACACTTCGACTATGTAGTGAGCTGGATTTGCATGAAGCTCGACAAAGCGGCAGAAGATCTTCCAGCCTCCCGCGTGGGCGATGAATGGGGACGTGCTACTTCTACTATAGCCAAAGCCATCAAAGCTCGTATACTACTCTATGCAGCGTCTCCGCTATGGAACGGTCAATTTCCTTTCCCTGAATGGAAAAATGAAAAATATACTACACCGGGATATGGCTACGAACTGGTAAGCAAAACCTATGACCCTGATAAATGGGAGCGTGCACTGACTGCTTGCAAAGACGCATTGGAATGGGCGGAAGGCGACGGCGGAAATGCATTAATGGGTATTGCATCCTGCGACAATTTGATTAGTAATGACCAAATGGGTGATCCTTTCAAGAAATTGAAAGCCCCGGTAGACAATGACGCATTTACAGACGATTTCAAGAAACGTATCATGCTGATGCGTTACATCGTAACGACCCGTTACTCTGACGGCAACAAGGAAATGATTTGGGGAGTGGCAGGAACGGATACTTACAACCAAAAATTAGCTTGCTTGCCCCTGCATTGCAGCAAACAGAACAATGGTACTTACTGGAACGATGGATATAGTGGCATATCACCCTACCTCAATGCCGTAGAAAAATTCTATACGAAAGATGGTATGTTACCTCGCATCGCTGCCGAACAAGGAACTTATGCGGCAGAAGATACATGGTATGAGCCTTATAAAGGGGACATCATTCGTCTTAACTCCAACCGTGAACCCCGTTTCTATGCGTGGATTGCATTTGACGGCGACCAGTATGCTGTGAAGTTAAACAACGGCGAACCATTGGAAATTAATCTAAAGGATCCTGCCAAGCAAGGAAAAAGCGTCACAGGCAACAGTGCACGTAACTATTGTGTAACCGGTTATCTCTGCAAGAAATTTATCCGTCCGAACACTAACTGGACGCAATACGGAAACCTTGACCAGAAAGATTATCCCGCTACGCTCGTCCGTCTGGCGGAACTTTATCTGAACCTGGCAGAATGTTATGCGTCCAAAGACAACCCGGATGAAACCAGCGCATTAAAGTATCTGAATACAATCCGCCGCCGTGCCGGTATTCCAGAATTGACACATGAAATAATCGAAGCATCAGGAATGTCTTTGGTAGACTGGGTACACAACGAGCGCTTTGTTGAATTGTATGGTGAAGGTCATCGCTACTATGATGCCCGTCGTTGGATGACCGCTCCGCAAGCATTTGCTGCCGGTGTACGCAAAGGACTCAATATAGAAAAGTTGGAAAATCCTTCTTTCGAGGAATTGAACCAACCTGTTGCCGTACAACAGGACTTCAAATGGGAGAATCGTATGTATCTGGCTCCGGTATTCGTGAATGAAGTGTATAAAAACACACAGATGGTTCAAGCACCGGAATATTAATCTTAAACAAGTATACAAATATGAAGAAATTAATATATTCATTCCTTTTCTTGGGAGCAATCACTGCACTCGGAGGCTGTAAGGAAGACAGCTACGAAGACTTGATCCCTGAGCAATATGACAAAATTCTCTATCTGAAAACCTATGGTCAACAGACTATAGAGCTCTTTGACGACGGATCACAGGTAGACTATTCACTGACTGTCGTAAAAACCGGAAGTAATCCGGCAGCTACCGCACAGGCGCAAGTAAAAATCATGTCGCAAGCTGAAGTTGACAAAGACGCACGGTACCAAGGAAATAATTACAAGGTATTATCATCTGCTTGTTATACTTACAAGTCTGAACCACTCGAGCTTACTTCTGCCGACGCTTATAAACAGGTAAAGATGAAATTGTCTCCTGCCAAAATTTTGGAGGAAATAGCCGAAACAAAGGACGAAAATCCCAATTACGTATATATCATTCCTTTCCGTCTCAGCAGTCCGAACGACCTGGTCAACCAAGATAAAAAAGATTTGATATTGAAACTGAATGTCACCAAGTTGAGCATTTATTTCAAGAAAGGAAGTCAAACGGTTAATTTGAACACTGTAACAGGAGACGAATGGGCGTTTGAAGCAGGAATGGCTATGGTATCAGGTGTACAGAATACGTGGAATTTCACCGCTCAAATAGAAGTAGACAGAAGCGATGAGGCATTAAATGCGTATAACACAGCTAATGGCACTGCTTATCTGATGATTCCTGAAGCGGCAATCGTAAATATCAATGAAGGCGTATTCGAAGCTGGTAATAACGAAGCCGCGGCTGCGATAAGAATCAGACGAGCCGGATTAGCTAAAGGATATACTTATCTAGTTCCTTTGAAACTTAAACCTATCACAGAAATAGAAACCATTTCTGTTAGTGAGAAGTTGCATTATATAATATTGGAATATCCGCTGGATCCGGAAGCAGACAGAATTGAATTGACAACATCCAGTTTCTTCGATGTTTACGGTTGGCACATCAGTAATGATTATGGCAATTTGATTGACAATAATAATGAGACTCATTTTGAGACTCAGTATTGGACAATTACCGGAAACGCAACTTATGGTACTCCATTAGATGTTAGAATAGGCAAAGAGGTACACTCCGTCATGTTTGAATACATAACTAGAGGAGGTGGCAATACCAATCCGCAAGATATATCACTCTGGGCTTCCAACGATGATGAAGTTACAACAAATAGCGAATCCGCTACATGGTTCAAACTAGGTGAGGTTTCAGGTGTTCCAGCACGATATGAAGCACACAAAAAATACTCATCCAAAGTGTTTGTTTCCTCCCAGCCATTTAAATATATAAGAATAGCCGTTAAAACAGGAAATGAACCGGTAGACGGTACAGGCTCTGCAGGCGGTTGCTGGGGTATAGCCGAACTTAAAATATGGGCAAACTAAAATTAACCATTAAAGATAACTATTTATGAAACATATATACAATTATCTGACTTTCCTCTTATGTCTCTTTACCATGACCGTTTACACCGGCTGTAAAGACGACGAAGAAGAACTTGTAGCCAAGCAATTTGAAATTGACGGAAGCGAACTGAACAAAGAAATCGACTTCCGTAGCACAACAATCTCAATACCCGTAAAGACTAACATGCGTGTAAGTGAGTGGTCTGTAAATTCCAATCAGAAATGGGTAACTGCATTCCAGCAAAAGGATGAAATAATTTTATCTGTTCTGGACAGCAAATTGACAAACGAACGTACCGCCAAAGTCACTGTCACATCAGAAGTTGTTGATGCCAACTATACTATTACCCTGACACAATATGGTATTAATGACGTTCAGTTCAAGAATGACACCAGAGTTCCTATCATCAGCGCTATCGCAGATGCAAGTCAAGGCGAAGGCTGGAGCATCGAAAAAACATTCGATGGTATAAAGGACCCTGCACTGACACAACCTGATGGAAATCATTTCCACTCACCATGGGGGGAGGGGAACACCGTCTTTCCATTCCACATTACATACACCGTTGATCCCAACAAGCAGATTGACTACTTTATCTATTATCCGAGAAATGGAAACGGAAACTTCGGGGAATTCAGCGTCAGTGTACTACCTGCCGGCAAAGCGGACAACGAACAAAATTATGTGGATGTCGGAAGTTTTGACTTCAAGTTTGCTGAAGGTACAATCAATGGAATTAGCGGTATTCTAACTAAAGGTATTATAGCTGATAAGGTAAAATTCACGATTCAAAGTGGATTAGGAGGCTATGTAAGTTGCGGGGAAATGGAATTCTATGAAAAGACTAACTACCGCGACATGAACGCTCCCATATTGAATGTCTTTACAGACCTTACTTGTTCTGAGTTGAAACCTGAGGTTACCAACGAAGCAATCGAAGCATTGACCAGCAATACCCTGAAACGCGTAGCTAAAGCACTCCAAAACAATACATACGATGAATGGGAGAAAAATTTCCGTATCCGGGAGTATGAAGCATATAGCAACAATAATTATTGGGCCAACCGAATACAGACTAAGAAATATTCAGATTTGGACAACCCGACGGGTATCTATGTGAAGAAGGATGAGGAACTGATGGTTTTAGTCGGTGCGATACCTGAAGGACAACAAGTTTCACTGCAATGTATATGGGAAGAGGGTGGAGTCAAACAAGACTTCGACCACCAAGACCCGAATGCGCAGAACTACGTACAAACAGCAGCTAGCGGAGACAAATACTCACTGGTAGAAGGTGTGAATATGTTGAAGATGAATGGACAAGGACAGCTCTTTATAATGTACAATGTGCAAGGAGAAGGGTTGAAACAAAATCCGGCTCCGGTTAAGATCCATATTCCACTGGGACGTGGTATTGTCAATGGTTTCTTCGACCTGAAAGAGCATAAGACCGATGCCAAATATGCGGAATTGTTGAGCAAAGCAACCCATAAATATTTCTGTGTGCGCGGTGAACGGATGATGTTCTACTTCCACCGTCTCAAAATGCTGGACGCAGCTCCTACTGAAATCTTGTCCGCAATTCATCTTTGGGATGATATTCTGAGATGGGAACAGGAAATGAGTGGTGTTGAGAAATACCGTCAGGACGGATATTACAATAACCATATGTTTTCCATATCTCCGGAAGGAAGCTATATGTGGGCGTCAGACTACCGCGTTGCTTTCGTCTACACCTACCTGAAAAACATTCTGCTTTATGACAACGTAATGGCAGCAGAAGATAATGCGTGGGGACCGGCACACGAAATGGGACACGTTCATCAATATGCCATCAACTGGCCAGGTTCGACGGAATCAAGCAACAACTTGTTCTCCAACTACGTTATCTATCGTCTGGGCAAGTACAAATCACGTGGACGCGGTCTGGACTATATGGCAAAAACAGTTTATGGAGACGGACGCGCATGGTATAACATGGGCAGTTCTACACACCAAAACGAAGATACCGAGGTGCATATGCGTATGAACTGGCAACTTTGGATATATTACGAATTATGTAAGGGAACTGCAGAGAATCCGACTATTTGGCCGAGAATATTCGAAATCATGCGTACAACATACAAGGATATTCCGGAAAGCGATCCGGGCAGACGTCAAATGGCATTTGTAAAGGCGGTATGTGATGCCACACAAGAAGACTTGACAGAATTCTTCGAAACATGGGGATTCTTTAAACCTGTAAGTGAATCTATCAATCAGTATGGTACGTTCCAATATACGGTTAGCAAATCGATGATCACAGAAACCAAGCAGTATATCAAGAACAAGAATTATCCGAAAGCCGCTCCGATCCAGTATATCGAAGACCGTAAGCAGGAATTCTTCTCTGAAGGTGATTATCGCTTCAAGGAGGTAGGTAATGTAGGTTACTATACTACATTCAAAGATAATGTACAGATAAGCAAGACCCCGACTTACACAGAAAAAGCTTCCACACAGGGAAAAGCAATCAGTGTCAGCAACGGTGAGCAAGCTGTAGCTTTTGAAGTCAGAAAACAAGAAACCGGCAGCAACGGGGAAAAGATTATGGGTGATGTGGTTTACTTCTCTAATTCTTTCGAATTCTTTGTTCCGCGCACCGTCTCTATAGCAGGTTGCGGCATTTACGCCGTACAAGCAGACGGAGCACGCATACTTATGGAAAAGAAGTAAGTTAATCACTAAATAAGAGAGGAAATACTACAAAAACTATTTATACGATATTATTGTATCATAATAGATAGACTTTTGCTGTATTTCCTCTTCTTTTATCAACCGCTAACATATTAATGACATGAAAAACATAACTACGAACTTATTAATTCTTTTTCTCTGCGGAAGCATACTTCACGCCTGTTCTTCCAGCGATAAAACACTGACTCCACCTTCTCCCAGCTTTGAAGAAGAGGAAGAAATAAAAGAGATAACACTTCCCGAGGACATCCAAATTATCCCGGTCGGTGGAAAAGCCAGTGAATGCCAACCCGGTTCTGACATAGACAAATCATATGACGGCAAATTTACGACAGGAGCCGCCGAATCCCATTACCATAGCTCATGGAGCAATACCTCTTTTCCGGTTACTTTGGAGTACTTCTTCAAAGGAGATACAGAAATCAATTACCTTATCTATTACACCCGTTCCGGTAACGGTAATTTTGGTGAACTAGAAGTGTACACCTCTACCGACTCAGCCAGAAAGAATTATACCCTACAAGGAACTTATGACTTCAAAATGAAAAATGACCCGAGCAGGATCGTTTTCAAGGAAGGTATAAAAGCCACAGGAGTAAAATTCGTTGTAAAAAGCGGACTTGGCAATTTTGTCAGTTGTGATGAAATGCATTTTTTCCAAAAGAATACAGACAAGACATTAGAAAGCAAATTGCTGACTGTATTTAAGGATATTACTTGCAGCGAATTGAAGCCTGACGTTACTGATAAAGAAATCAACAAGTTGCCCAACAAATATTTCATCCATATAGCCGAAGCATTGAAAAATAATTCGTATGACGAATGGGAGAAAGAATTTCGTATCCGCAAATACAACGCTTATAGTAATGTCAACGAATGGGCCGAAAAGCTAATGACCAAACATTACAGCAGTCTGGACAACCTGACCGGAATCGCAGTGGAGAAAGACGATGAAATTATCGTTCTCGTTGGTGACACTTATGGACGGGAAATCTCACTACAATGTGTAGGAGAAGAAAAAACGAACTTTTGGGAAGCAAAGGAATATGTGCAGACTGCCGCCTCGGGAGATGTCTATTATCTTGAACACGGTATCAACAAAATCAAGATACGTAACAACGGGCAACTTTTTGTCATGTACAACTGTGACCTGACCAGTAATCCGAAACCTATAAAAATACATATTCCGTCAGGAAGCGGAACGGTCAGCGGATTCTTCGACTTGAAAGAACATAAAACAGACAGTAAATATGCAGAACTACTGTCTAAAGCCACAGATAAGTATTTCGGAGTACGTGGGGATAAGATTATCTTCTATTTCCACCGGGATAAACTCCGGGAGTTCGTAAAAGATGAAATATTATCCGCCATCAGCCTGTGGGACAACATCATCGGATGGGAACAGGAATTGATGGGTATTGAAGATGTACGGCCCGCTCAGGTAAACAACCACTTGTTTGCCATTTCGCCCGAAGGTGCTTATATGTGGGCGTCTGATTACCGCATCGCATTTGTATATACTTATCTCCAAAATATCTTGTTATACGATAATGTAATGAGCGCCAAAGACAATGCTTGGGGACCCGCACATGAAATCGGACATATCCATCAACAGGCAATCGACTGGCCAAGTTCCACCGAATCATCCAATAATCTATTTTCAAACTTCATTCTATATAAACTTGGCAAATATTGCTCTCGCGGCACGGAATTAAATCTCCCCAAAGCAGCGGACAACCGTACTACCGACTCTAACGGAAATATAACCAAAATGACCCTTTCGGAAGCCCACTGTGTACTCAACCGCCCATGGTGCAATTTCGGCAGTAATTATCAAGGAGAAAATACAGAGCTACATATGCGTATGAACTGGCAACTATGGAACTACTATCACCGCTGCGGACATAAACCTGATTTCTGGCAAAGATTATTCAAACTCATGCGCGAAAACCGTACTACTTCCAATAATCCGGGAGTCAAACAACTTCTGTTTGCCCGGATGGCAAGCGAAGCCGCCCAGGAAGACCTGACTGAGTTTTTTGAAATGTGGGGATTCTTCGTACCTGTAGATACACAGATAGACCAATATGGCAGCTACCAATATACCGTGACGGAGAATATGATTAAGGAAACCAAACAAGCTATGGCTAAATATCCGAAGAAAGCCAAGCCGTTCTACTATCTGGAAGACCGGAAAGCAGGTGATGAAGGGCTGGACACTACCCCACCGGATGTCGGTTATTACACCCAGTTCCAAACGATACGACCTATCACTAAAGATATAAAAGGACATATCAACGGACGGGAAGTGACGATCACCAATGGAGATGAAGCAGTAGCCTTCGAACTTAGAGATAATAATGCAGATGGAAAGCTACTTTATTTCTCCACTTTCACCAAGTTTGAGGTTCCCCTGACGGTATCATTGACGTATGCAAAGCTATATGCTGTACAAGCTGACGGAAAACGTATTCTTTTGGAAGAATGAGTTTTCCGACCACAAATGATTGCCATATACTTCGTTCATGCGAAAAGTTAAGTAATACCAAAAGAAGATTGAAATCTTAGGAAAATGCTCTTGTAACGTGTCTTATTTTTGAATACGCTCAAATAATAACTGTAAACTCAAATATTAAGAAATGCTAAATAAATCGTTATCTCATAGGGGAGTACCCTTTACGATGTGTATTTATCTCGTATGTAAGAAATATCACCGTCACAACTCAAACACATTAATACAAGATGAAACCTATGAGAAAAGTAGAACTCATTTTCTACCCGAAATATGAATTTATAGTAAAAATATCTGTGACAAATATACAGAATTGACTATTAATTACTACCTTTGACAACCAAATGAAAAACGACAAATAACCCCCTATTAAAAACATAAAATTATGATGAAAAAGCTATTTACAGTCGCAGCTATTGGCCTTACTTTGTTAACCTGCCATACAAGCTGCACATCTTCGCAAAAAGCTCAAGAAGCTTTTACACCGATCAAAGTAGAAACCCCTGCCCGCCCTGCCGGTCAAGAGGATGTAGTCCAACTTGTTGCTCCCAAAATTGATACCGTACGTGTCGGTTTCATCGGACTGGGAATGCGTGGTCCCGGTGCCGTAGCACGCTGGACACATATTCCGGGAACTAAAATCGTAGCTTTATGCGATCTTGCTCCCGAACGTGTCGAGAAATCACAGGAAATCTTGAAAAATGCAGGATTGCCGGAAGCGGCATCTTACAGCGGTTCGGAAGATGCATGGAAAAAACTCTGTGAGCAGGATGACATTGACCTCGTGTATATCGCAACTGACTGGAAACATCATGCGGAAATGGGCGTGTATGCAATGGAACACGGCAAGCACGTAGCTATCGAAGTGCCTGCAGCCATGACATTGGATGAAATCTGGCAATTAATCAATACGTCTGAAAAGACTCGCAAGCATTGTATGCAGTTGGAAAACTGTGTATATGATTTCTTTGAACTGACTTCTTTGAATATGGCACAGCAAGGTGTTTTCGGTGAAGTACTTCATGTAGAAGGTTCATATATCCACAATTTGGAAGACTTCTGGGGTGCATACTGGAACAACTGGCGTATGGATTACAACCAAAAGCATCGTGGTGACGTATATGCCACTCACGGCATGGGCCCGGCTTGCCAATTACTTGACATCCACCGTGGCGACCGCATGAAAACTTTAGTAGCAATGGATACAAAAGCTGTTAACGGTCCGGCTTATATCAAAAAACAGACAGGAGAAGAAGTAAAAGACTTCCAGAACGGTGACCAGACTTCAACATTGATCCGTACAGAAAACGGTAAGACTATGTTAATCCAGCACAATGTAATGACTCCCCGTCCATACAGCCGTATGTATCAGATTGTGGGTGCCGACGGTTATGCAAGCAAGTATCCGATTGAAGAATATTGTTTAAGACCTTCACAAGTTGACTCTAACGATGTACCTAATCATGAAAATCTGAACGCGCACGGTTCCGTACCTGCTGATGTAAGAAAAGCCTTAATGGATAAATACAAACACCCGATTCACAAAGAATTGGAAGAGACTGCCAAGAAAGTAGGTGGTCACGGTGGTATGGACTTTATCATGGATTATCGTCTGGCATACTGCCTGCAGAATGGTTTGCCATTGGATATGGACGTTTATGACCTTGCAGAATGGTGCTGTATGGCTGAACTTACCCGCCTTTCTATCGAAAACAATTCGGCTCCGGTTGAAGTTCCCGACTTCACCCGCGGCGGATGGAACAAAGTAAAAGGCTACCGTCACGCTTTTGTAAAATAATAAAATAGTATCGTACTTTTTTACACGAACACAGTGAAGCAATCCGGCTTTTTTTTGGGAAAGCCGGATTATTCATAGGTTCGTGTTCGAACATTTTATAGAACATCATAATCACATTTATGAAAACAGCTATTCCAAGGCCTTCCAAGCAAAGCATTATCCGCGAAGCCAAAGATTATGTAATGATTGCCATTGGCATGATTTTATACGGTATCGGCTGGACAGTTTTCCTGCTTCCTAATGATATCACTACCGGGGGAGTACCGGGTATTGCTTCTATCGTATATTGGGCTACCGGCTTCCCCGTGCAATATACGTATTTTACTATCAACTTCTTCCTGCTGTTACTGGCTCTCAAACTCCTCGGTTTGAAATTCTGCATCAAAACGATTTTTGGAGTATTCACCCTGACCTTTTTTTTATCTGTCATACAGAAATTGGCAGCAGGTATCAGCCTTCTTCACGACCAGCCTTTTATGGCATGCGTTATCGGAGCATCCTTCTGTGGCGGTGGTATCGGGGTGGCCTTTTCGGCTAACGGAAGTACCGGCGGCACTGACATTATCGCGGCCATTATCAACAAATACCGGGATATCACACTAGGGAGAGTTGTATTAATTTGTGATATGATTATTATAGTATCCAGTTATTTTGTCTTAAAAGACTGGGAAAAAGTAGTGTATGGATTTGCAACTCTTTATATTTGTAGTTTCGTACTTGATCAGGTAGTGAATAGCGCCCGACAGTCCGTACAGTTTTTCATTATATCCAATAAATATCAGGAAATAGGAAAACGAATCAATGAATATCCGCACCGGGGAGTTACAATTATCAACGCAACCGGTTTCTATACAGGACGAGAACAGAAAATGATGTTTGTATTGGCCAAGAAGCGGGAATCTACCATTATCTTCCGGCTGATAAAAGACATCGACCCGAAAGCCTTTGTTTCACAAAGTGCCGTCATCGGAGTTTACGGAGAAGGATTTGACCATATTAAAGTGAAATAAAAAAGAATGAGAAACCAATATTGAAAAACATGAAATTTCGATCGTACCCCCTCTTATTAACTAACATTTTTATGGGAATATTTTCCCTGGTAGCAACCAATACCATAGCTGACAATGCGAAAAAGCCTTATTGGCAAGATGTACAGGTGGTAGCAGTCAACAAAGAGTATCCCCGTTCTTCGTTTATGACATACGACAATCGTAACGATGCCATGAGCGGCAAATTTGAAAGGAGCAAGTACTACCGGCTGTTAAACGGAACATGGAAATTCTACTTCGTAGATTCCTACAAGAATCTTCCCGAAAACATTACTGACCCGAACACCAATACAGACTCATGGTATGATATTCAAGTACCCGGTAACTGGGAAATACAGGGACATGGAGTAGCTATCTACACCAATCATGGTTATGAGTTCAAGGCTCGTAACCCGCAGCCGCCCATCTTACCGGAAGCTAATCCCGTTGGTGTATATCGCCGCGACATCGACATTCCTGCCGATTGGGACGGACGGGATATTTACCTGCACCTGGCAGGAGCCAAATCAGGCGTATATGTATATATCAACGGCAAGGAAGTAGGATATAGCGAAGATTCAAAGAATCCTGCCGAGTTCTTAATCAATCCGTATGTAAAACCGGGCAAGAACGTGCTTACGTTGAAGATTTTCCGTTGGAGCACAGGTTCTTATCTCGAATGTCAGGACTTCTGGCGTATCAGCGGTATTGAACGTGATGTGTTTGTCTATTCACAACCCAAAGCTGCCCTTAAAGACTTCAGAGTAACATCAACCTTGGATGACAGTTACAAGAATGGTATTTTTGACTTGAACGTAGACTTGAGAAACCATAAAAAAGAAGCAGCCAATCTTACATTAGTTTATGAATTATTGGACGCTCAAGGAAAAGTTATCGCTACCGAAGAGAAAACAGTTTATATCCCTATTGATGAAGTACGTACACTCTCTTTCGATAAAAAGCTGGCTGACGTAAATACATGGACATCCGAACATCCGAACCTGTATAAATTATTGATGACAGTAAAAGAGAACGGAAAAGTAAATGAAATTGTTCCTTTCAATGTCGGTTTCCGCCGTATTGAGATTAAGCCGATTGAGCAGAAAGCAGCTAACGGAAAGCCATATGTCTGCTTATTTATCAACGGACAACCATTGAAGTTGAAAGGTGTAAATATCCATGAGCACAATCCGGCAACAGGACACTACGTAACAGAAGAACTGATGCGCCGCGACTTTGAACTAATGAAACAGCACAACTTGAATAGCGTACGTCTCTGTCACTACCCGCAAGACCGCCGTTTCTATGAACTTTGTGACGAATACGGACTTTATGTATATGATGAGGCTAATATTGAAAGCCACGGTATGTATTACGATCTCCGTAAAGGCGGTTCATTAGGTAATAACCCCGAATGGTTGAAACCTCACATGAACCGTACCATAAATATGTTTGAGCGCAACAAGAATTATCCCAGTGTCACTTTCTGGTCATTAGGCAATGAAGCCGGAAACGGGTATAACTTCTACCAAACATATCTGTGGCTGAAAGAAGCAGACAAGAATATTATGGCTCGTCCTGTAAACTATGAACGTGCCCAATGGGAATGGAATACTGATATGTACGTTCCTCAATATCCGGGTGCCGACTGGCTGGAGAATATAGGCAAGAACGGCAGCGACCGCCCGATAGCTCCTTCCGAATATGCGCACGCTATGGGTAACTCCACCGGAAACCTGTGGGGACAATGGCAGGCAATCTATAAATATCCGAATCTTCAGGGCGGATATATATGGGACTGGGTGGATCAAGGTATCCTTCAGAAAGATAAGAACGGAAGAGAATACTGGGCTTATGGCGGCGACTTCGGTGTGAATATGCCTAGCGATGGTAACTTCCTTTGCAACGGTCTTGTAAACCCCGACCGTGGTCCGCATCCGGCAATGGCTGAGGTGAAGTATGTACATCAGAATGTAGGGTTTGAAGCGACCGACGCCGTATCCGGCAAATTTAAGATTACCAACCGCTTCTACTTTACAAACCTGAAAAAGTACCAGATTCATTATAATGTCGTTGCTAATGGCAAGAATATAAGAGGTGGAAAAGTATCTTTGGATATTGCTCCGCAAGCATCCAAGGAGTTCACTGTACCGGTAAATGGTCTGAAAGCCCAACCGGGAACTGAATATTTTGTCAACTTCAGTGTGACAACGACAGAACCGGAACCTCTGATTCCTGCCGGATATGAGATTGCATACGATCAGTTCCAACTCCCGATACAGGCAGAAAAAGGAACCTACAAAGTCAGCGGTCCTGCATTGAATACGTCCACACAAGGAGACGAATTAATTGCCTCATCCTCAAAAGTGAATTTTGTATTCAACAAAAAGAGTGGTCTGGTTACTTCTTATAAGGTAGACGGAACGGAATACTTCAAAGATGGATTTGGTATTCAGCCTAACTTCTGGCGTGCTCCTAATGACAATGATTATGGTAACGGCGCTCCCAAACGCTTACAAGTATGGAAGCAATCGAGCAAGAATTTCCATGTGACAGATGCCAGCATGACTACGGAGAATAAGGTTGTTTCATTGAAAGTGACTTATTTATTGGCAGCCGGCAATCTGTATGTCGTAACTTATAAGATTTATCCGAGCGGAGTGGTGAATGTAAATGCTAAATTTACCTCGACAAATATGCAAGCTGCCGAAACTGAAGTTTCCGAAGCCACACGCATGGCTACCTTTACCCCCGGAAGTGATGCTGCCCGCAAGGCTGCTTCCAAACTGGAAGTTCCCCGTATCGGTGTGCGTTTCCGCCTGCCTGCCCGAATGAATAATGTGCAATATTTCGGCCGCGGCCCGGAAGAAAATTATATCGACCGCAATCATGGTACACTTGTCGGAGTATATAAAACAACAGCGGACAAAATGTATTTCAACTATGTTCGCCCGCAAGAAAACGGACATCGTACGGATACTCGCTGGATTGCTTTGTCGCCCGACAAAGGCAACGGACTGGCTATTGTAGCCGACAGTCTTGTCGGATTCAATGCATTGCGTAATTCCATCGAGGATTTCGACTCGGAAGAGGCCCTTCCCCACCCTTACCAATGGAATAACTTCAGCCCGGAAGAGGTTGCCAATCATGACGAGAAAGCTGCCCGCAACGTATTGCGTAGAATGCATCACGTCAATGACATCACTCCGAGAGATTTTGTGGAAGTCTGTGTTGACATGAAACAACAAGGAGTCGGGGGGTATGACAGTTGGGGGGCACGTCCGGAACCTTTCTATCAGATTCCCGCCAACCGCGAATACAACTGGGGATTCACGTTGGTTCCTGTTCGTTCAGCCAACCAGGCTAATGAAGCAGCCAAATACGATTATAAATAACCTTATTATAAATTTTAAAGAAAAGACCCATGAAAGATTTATCTAGCATTGTAGCTAAATTCAAAGTCCAAGGCACGGTAGAGGAAATCAAGCCGTTAGGTTCGGGACTTATCAACGACACATACAAAGTTAACACAAAGGAAGCGGATGCTCCCGACTACGTTTTGCAACGCATCAACCATGCTATCTTCCAGAATGTAGAAATGCTTCAATCCAATATTGCTGCTGTCACAGGACATATCCGTAAGAAATTGACAGAAGCGGGAGAGTCGGATATTGACCGTAAAGTCTTGTCTTTCGTTGAAACAGAAGAAGGTAAGACTTATTGGTTTGACGGTGACAACTATTGGCGTGTTATGGTATTCATCCCACGTGCCAAGACTTATGAAACAGTCAATCCAGAATATTCAAACTATGCCGGAGAAGCATTCGGTAACTTCCAGGCTATGCTGGCAGATATTCCGGCGACTTTGGGTGAGACTATTCCCGACTTCCACAATATGGAATTCCGTTTGAAGCAACTGCGCGATGCCGTAGCAGCCAACGCTGCCGGAAGAGTGGCAGAAGTACAATATTTCCTGGATGAGATAGAAAAGAGAGCAGACGAAATGTGCAAGGCAGAACGTTTATATCGCGAAGGCAAACTGCCTAAACGCGTATGCCACTGCGATACGAAAGTGAACAATATGATGTTCGATGAAGATGGTAAAGTTCTCTGTGTGATCGACTTGGATACAGTCATGCCCAGCTTCATATTCTCTGATTACGGTGATTTCCTCCGCACGGGAGCCAACACCGGAGATGAAGATGACAAAGACCTTGACCGCGTGAACTTCAATATGGAAATATTCAAAGCATTTACCAAAGGCTATCTGAAAGGTGCCAAGTCATTCCTGACACCGATTGAAATAGAAAACCTTCCTTATGCCGCCGCTTTATTCCCATATATGCAATGTGTACGCTTCCTTGCCGATTATATCAACGGAGATACTTACTATAAGATAAAATATCCGGAACATAATCTGGTTCGCACCAAAGCACAGTTCAAACTACTTCAAAGCGTAGAAGCACATACACCGGAAATGGTGGCGTTCATCAATGAGTGTTTAAAGAACTAAGAATGAAAGATGAAGAGTGGAGAATTTACCTGGTAAAAGCTCCATTCTTCCAACGATAAACAATAGGACGGCGGAGAAACGGTTTCAGTTTTTCCGCCGTTTCTTTTGACATATAGTCAGGAGTAGTAAATGTAACAGTCAGCTCAGTATTCTCTTTGTTGAAATCAGCTTTCATCAAAAGCATATCTGCCGAACGGCGTGCTTCGTCAAAGACATATACACCTGCCGAATCCGGCGTGTTCAGAAAATCAGCCATTACAGGCAAAGTGATAAACGGAGATTCGATAAGCGGCTTCCAGTCAGTCGTATAAAAACGGATACTACTATCGCAGGCAGGAGCACAAGCGGTAGCGACTGTACAGATAACATTCGTTGTATCATTCAATGCCAGGACTTTCATCTGCCACGTAGCTTGCGGAGACATTTGCATACGGATAAAGTCCTTACCGAGTTCTGTCATTTCCGACTTCTTTCCAAAACGATTTTCTACTTGTGCTTTCATTTTACTTTCCAGGAAATCAACACAGTCGGCACGATTCACTTTAGTCAGCAAGGGACTCAAGGAATCCGGCATATTCACAAACAAAGTTTTGGCTTCTTGTGCCTGAAGAGAGGTCAGGGAAAAGAACCCGACAACAGAAAAGAATATAGCGATAAAAAGTGTATTTATTTTCATATCAATCTTATTTAGTCCCCAAATATAAGAATATCATTCCGATTAACACCAGTATAAGGTCAATCGCTTTGCTTTTTAAATTCTTTTCACGGAAGAAAAGAGCTCCGAAAATGAAAGAAACAATGACACTTCCGCGGCGAACCATCGAAACGATAGAAATCATGGAATCATCATAACTCAGTGCATAAAAATAGACAAAGTCCGCCGCCGACAGGAAAATGGAAATCAGAATAATCGTCCAGTCCCAACGAAACGGAGTGGTGGACTTTCTTTTCGGCCACCAAAGCAGCAACAGAATAGGACACATGATAAAGACCTGATAAACATTATACCAGGACTGCACCAGCATCGGATTCAGTGACTTCATCAGATATTTATCATACAATCCGCTGATAGCACCTGTTACCGCCGCCAATACAATAAAGAATATCCATTTGTTATGTTTGAAATCAATCCCTTCTTTCTTTCCCGAACGGCTCAACATGAAAAAAGAAACGACAGCCAGCATCACACCAATCCATTGATAAAGATTCAGTCGTTCGCCAAACACAAGCATAGCTCCTACAAGTACCATCACCGGCCGGGTGGCATTAATCGGGCCTACGATAGTAATAGGTAAATGCTTCATCCCGAAATAACCGAATATCCATGAGGACAGCACTATGAACGACTTGATAATAATATATTTATGCTGTTCCCACCCCGCAACCGGGACATTGAATATCGTTCCGTCCAATAAATCCGGCTGATATACAGAGAACAGAATAAACGGCAGAAAGATGAGACTGGAAAAGAAAGTGTTTAAAAACAAAACGGGAAGTACCGCATTATCTTTCAGCGATTTCTTTTTGAATACATCATAAAATCCCAGCAAGGTCGCCGAGAGAAATGCTAATAATAACCACATGAGAATATCTACTAATTACAAATTACTAACTTCAAATATATCTTCGGGATATTCGACATTCACCAAAAACAAAGCCTGACCGGGAGCCGACGTTCCGGCCTTACCACGATCCTTCTGTTCTATAATCCGGCGGAAACCTTCAACAGACAGTTTTCCACGCCCCACTTCAATCAATGTTCCCACTATGGCACGCACCATATTCCTCAGAAAACGATCGGCACGAATAGTAAACACCCAAGTAGCATCTTCTTCCTGCGTCCATTCGGCATGAGTTATATGACAAATATTCGTCTTAACATCCGTATGTAATTTGCTGAAACTTGTAAAGTCCGTATATTCAAACAAAGTACGTGCAGCCTCATTCATCCGTTCATAATCCAATGGATTGAAAACACGGCAACGGTATTGCCTGTTAAAAGGATATTTCGCAGTTGTTACATAATACTTGTATGTTCTGGCGGTCGCGTCAAAACGGGCATGCGCATCCGGTCTGACCCGGCAAACCCGATAAACGGAAATATCCGGTGGAAGCAGACGATTCAGCTTATCTGTGACAGAATCCGTATCCAACAGCTCTTCAGATTCAAAATGAGCGACCATCAGAGAAGCATGCACGCCCGCATCTGTCCGTCCCGCCCCTATCACCTCTATTTCACGGCGCAGAAAAGTGGACAATGCTTTCATCAGACACTCCTGCACACTAATCCCATTCGGTTGAATCTGCCAACCGTGATAGTTGGTCCCGTCATAAGCCAAATAAATAAAATACCTTTGCACGCTAATTCCTTCTTTTTAGGGTTTTCGCGTGCAAAAGTAGTCATTTTTTTATTCATATGTAGAAGGAGTTGTGCCAAAAGCATCCACAAAATGTTTGCGGAAAGTCGGTATATCATTATATCCCACCATTTCCGCCACTTCCTGCACTGCATATTGTTTGGTTTTCAACAATACGGCCGCACGGCGCATACGTACTCCCCGGATAAGTTCGATAATAGTATAGTCTGTACTCTGCTTTACTTTCCGATAAAGAGTAGGCTGACTCATATTCATTTCCGATGCTAGTTTCTTCACGCTAAAATCAGCCTCACAGATATTCTCTTCAATAATCTTAATAACAGAATTGATAAACGGATCTTCTTTTTTCACTTCTTCCGCCACCTCTTCCGTTTCGTCATCAATCACGGTTGCATCCGCACCGGGCAGCATAAACAACTTAGCATACATCTGCTTCAATGCCTGACGCCCGTTAATCAGGTTACGCATTTTAGCTATTAATATGCTGGGAGTAAAAGGTTTCAGAATATAATCATCCGCACCCAATTCCAGTCCGTGAATGACATCCTCATCTTCCACCTTTGCAGTCAACATGATAATAGGAATACCACAAGTTTCAAGTCCCTCTTTCAGTTCACGACAACATTCAAACCCATCCTTTACCGGCATCATCACATCACAGAGTATCAGATCGGGAAGTTCCTTTATTGCCATATCAACCCCTTCCTGACCATTGATTGCCATCAATAAGTTGTACTCCTGACTCAACAGTACCTTCAAATACAGACGAATGTCTTTATGATCCTCTACAATCAATATCGTCTTCTTATTATCAGCAACAATCTGAGACTGTTTCACTTCTCCGACAGCAGACTGTGGTGACACTACAGCTACCGGAGATTCTGGTGTCATCCCGCTATCTGTTGAGACTTCCGGTTCTTCTGCCGGTTCAGGCTTCGGCTCCGTCAGTTCTTCCGGATGAACAAACAAGATATTCGAATCATTATCAAAAACTGATTTATCAATAGAAAGATGCATCGTCACCTTCGTCCCTTTTCCCGGAGAACTTTCGAAAGAGATCATTCCGTGATGAGCTTCAACCATCTGCTGCACGGTAAGAAATCCCAATTGCGTGGTAGACAGTTCATTATCCGACAAATCATCTTCACTCAACTGTTGTTCAAGTGTTTTTACTTCGTCCTTTCCATTATCCGCCACCATCAAGCTAACATAAGTCGTATTATCCCATACCGTTTCGTATACAGAGAAAGAGACGACCCCCGTATAATTTGTATGAGTGAAAGCGTTAGTCAAAAGATTATGGATAATAAATTCTATCTTCTTTTTATCCACACAAAATTCCAGCTCTTTCCTGACCCTTATCTCGCTACGGAAATCTATGGAGTAAGCTTTCAACACCTCGCGAATCTTAAAAAGATTACTATCAATTATCTTTTCTACCGGATAAGAAGCTATTTCCAGTTTTACAGCCATTCCCTCCGGCCGCCCGTAAATAGCCGTCAACTGGTCACAAGCATCCAACATACGGAGCGCATTCCGGTATGCCACTTGCAGAGATGAGTCCTGCCCCTTCAATTTACTTTGCAAATCTTTCAACGGAGCAAAAACCAACAGAAGAGGAGTGCGCAAATCCTGTACAAACAACATGAGCAGACGTCTTCTCATTTCTTCTTTCTCCCGTTTCTGCTCCTGCTTCATTCTTTCCAGATTCAGATTCTCCCGTAATATTATCTCCCGGTCACGACGCAATTGCTTATGTAATTCTTTCTTCTTTATATAAGAATAAATAAACCAGCACAGCAAAATCGTCAACACCGCATATGCCATATAAGCCCACACTGTATAGTACCATTTACTTTTCACCACCACATCTATCTGATACACTTCACCTTCCTTTCCGTCCGGAAACACTAATTTCGTCTGCAAAGTATATTCTCCGGGAAATAATCCGTTGTACCACAAACCTTCCTCAAGAGGCATCATCTTCCAGTCCGCATCCATAGGAAGCAAGCGATAGGCTATTTTACGTTGAGACATTCCGTAACGCAAATCTGAGAAATATAAATGAAAATTATTATTCCTGCTGGAAAAGACCAGTTTCTCCTGCTTTTCCGGTGAAGCGGAAAGAACTACCTGACCATTCCGTTCTTCTCCCGCCAGAATCGTTTCTCCATTCACCTCCAGATCTGTCAGCATCACCTGTTTTTTCCTTTTGGTTGTTTTAGCAGCAGACGGGTCAAAGAAAATCAACCCCCATGAATTTGCCCATAGCAGTCGACCATCGTTCAGCCGACATACCGAGTTGCAGTTACCTACCAACAAATAATTATAGAAAGCCGTCTGTCCATTTCGAACCGTCATAACCCCCACATTATTCCCAGCCCATATGCTACCGACATAATCATCGACCATACAGCATATATGCCCATTCGGCAATCCATTCTGCAAAGTATATACAGACTCCACCTTTTCTTGTTCTCTTCCGTCAATACAGACAACGGCATTAAGGTAAGCTGCATAAATCTGATTATAATTATTCACATAAATAGTCTGTACGGCAGCTTCCTCCAATCCATTCTCTTTTTCATAATTTCCTTCCACCTTAATCCGGTCATCTTCTGTCGTAATCCTTTTCAGTCCCTTATTGGTACCAATCCAAATATTACCTTCTTTATCTTCTCGCAGAGCAAATATACTCTTTATCCCGGCAGGCAAATCTGTTTTTTTACATTTGTTACTTTTAGGTTCTACTTGTATCAATCCTTCCGAAGTACCTACCCATAAACGATTCCGTGAATCCTGACAAAAACAGTGAATAGCTGCCTGCATATTTTTTCCTGCGTCCGTCTGCAGTTGAAAAGACTCTATTTTCTCAGTCACGGGATTAATAAAAATAATTTTGCCCTGTTTGTCCCCCAACCAGATATACCCATTCCTACATTTATAGATAGTATAATATCCGGAAAATTCAGATACCTTTGTCCACCGTTCGAACCGTGTATCCATCGAAAGCATCGGTGCAGTACTCTTCATAATACCTCCATCGGACATCGCCAACCAGACATATCCCTTATCATCTTCAACAATACCGCCTATTCTTGATTCAAAATTCTGTTTTACCCGACTATATGTACTATTACTGATATCAAATTTTACAATTCCGCCGCCAAAAGTACCTACCCAAAGAATCTGCTGCCTGTCATCCCATAACAAGCTTGTCATCCTGTTTTCAATACCCGAGCGGGAAACTTTGACATTACCCGTCAACCAAGTTTGTGTAAACGGGCTCTCACACAAATTCTCATTGTCAAAACTTAATTTGAATAATCCGTCCCAAGTTGTCAGATAAAAAGTTTTCTTATCCTTAAAAACCAAATCTGTGACGCGGAAGTTGAAGACTCCCGCCTTATCGGCCTTATTTATTAAAATCACCCGTTCATTATGTGTCTTAAGATCATAACATATAATATCATTCCACAATCCGCAAATCCACAAATAGCCCTGTTGTAAAAATAGTTTGCTCACGACACTACATTCCTTAATCAAAGAGCCTTTTTTTGAAGCAATATTATAAGACATCACCTTTTTCCCGTCCACAGAAAAATAGAGGTTACCTTTTCCGTCCATACAAAGGTCGGTAATCTTTCCCTTTATTAAAGGTTCCGGATTCAACACACAAAATACGGATTCACCTTTTCTTTCTGTTTTGCGGGAAACGGAAGTTTCATACAATCCCTGTAAAGTAGCCAGATATAATTTTCCGCCATGCCAGCAAAAATCCTGCACCTCATTCAACTTGAAAGGTTTGTCAAAGTTCAATGGCAAAAACGTTTCATTCACATGGTCAAAACAAGTAATTCCACCTTGAAATAATAAAGCATAATACAACCCGTCAGGACCCTCACGCAAAGATTTAACTGTTTGATGAAGAGGCATCGAAAGAGAATCCATACTCATTATCAAAGGATAGTCACGAAATCGGAATCCGTCATAACGGGTAATACCTTTATCCGTAGAAAGCCAAATAAAGTCATTACTCCCATAGCATATATTATATATAGTGTTATTTCCAGCTTCATTTTTAATGACCATCGGAACTAAATCCCAATGAGTATCTATAGAATACACAGCAATAAATCGGGACAACAGCAATAACAGGAAACAAGCCTTCTTCATATTTTAAGTATATTTTGTTCATGTGATATGTGCGATAAAGGTAGGTAATTATATTAGTAGCGGACTATATATCACTTTTTTTTAGAAATAATTCACAATAAAGCAAAAGCTTGCCAACTTTTTACAAGTTAACAAACTTTTCATCGCTCTTTTTACATTGTTTGTTCGTCTCGAGTGACGCATATTTGCTGTTTGGTTCCTCTATATTATGTATCTCAATAAATACCTGTTGAGGCTATTTGCATTAAATCATTTATGACAATTAGAAAGAGTGAAGCTGTAAGTTCCATGACCGGCATTAAAATTATAGTTCCCTTTGAAATCTACCGGAACTTTAACCAGGCAATCTTTCTGGTCACTCACACGGAAATAAAGGTGAGTGATAGCCGTAAAGACGTTTCCACCTCCAACAGTTGTTGATAAAGAAGCGCCATATCCTTTCCAACAAAACAAATCGGTAGAAGAAGAATAGGTAGTTCCAATATAATATACCGTATCTTCATCCACATTAAAATTCAACGAAACACACAATGCGAATTCTTCCAGGAAAGCACCCGCCCTCGTACGTGCCTGATATTCGGCAATCATCCTCACGGACTGCCTATCTCCATCTTCCCCAAAATAACCTTCCACATTTTCAGATTTACATTCACGAATTACATTACCGTTCTGACGAAGAGATTCCAATACGCCCTGCATCTCTTCTGCTGTAACAGAAGGGACGTTACCAATATCTGCAACGTTACTTACAGATTCAATACCATATAAAGATTTGATAGACTCAAAATTTGAAGAGTTATCTTCAAAACGTTCATCTTCGGCACTAGAACATGCTACGAAAGTTAATGCTATAACAGATACGAAAAAGAATTTAATTGCCTTCATACTATTTCCTCCTATTTTTTACAGGTTTGCAAACCCTTACTTTTGCCACCCTTATACATTTCACATCATTTACTGTTTGTTTGTCTCTGTTCCTCAGGAGGGAATCTTAATGTTAGTTTTCCTGTTATCGGTACTTTATCATTTTGCTTGCTGGCACAAACATAGGCGTTTTATTCAATAAGAAAAACTTTTTCTGAGGAGAAATGAATAAATTACCACTCTTTAACGAATGAAACACAGCCCATTCAAGTAATAAAACAAGATATACAAGTATTAAACGACCAATCATATGTAAATCATTCAATAAGAATGATAAAAACACACCCTATAAACCTCGAATCACTCACCACCTATCAGAACGAAAAAATGCCCTGTACTTATTTATTTTCATCGAGAACTTATCAAAGAAAGATGAATCTACCAATTAACGTCAATTCATATAACACGTATCTTTGCACATCAACAAACAAAACCCATCATATGATGAAAAAGAAAAGAATTTTATTTTTGTTCATTACCATGTTTGCTTCTACCTTATTATATAGCCAGGTAGTCGGAGTAAAAACCAACATTGTAATGGACGCGATGAAAATCATCAACCTTGGAGCTGAGATCGGCTTAAGTAAGAAATTAACGCTGGATTTGTATGCCAATTATAATCCATGGAAATACAAAGATCAGAAAATGATGAAGATGCTCGCCATTCAGCCTGAACTCCGTTATTGGTTCTGCGACAAGTTCAACGGACATTTTGTGGGATTCCATATTCATGGAGGTGTCTATCAGGCAGCCGCTATCGATATGCCTTGGGGCATTTGGTCTGAACTGACAGACCACCGTTTCAAAGGCAACTTCTTTGGAGCCGGGATTTCTTACGGATACCAATGGATTTTAGATAAACACTGGAATCTGGAAGGAAATATTGGCGTAGGTTACGCACGCGTCAAGTACGAACAGTACGAGTGTATGACTTGCGGTGCAAAAGTATCGGAAGGACACAAGAACTATGTAGGACCTACCAAAGCTGCCGTCAGTCTAATTTATTTATTCTAAAACAAAACAAATATGAAAAAGATTCTATACATACTCTTCTGTCTGCTGCCTGTATTGAACGGGAATGCACAGACTTTGTATAAAAATCAAGTGCGTATAGAGAAAGAATCTATTACGCGCAGTGATGACAATCGCCTGACTATCAACCTGGACATTGTTTTGCAGACAAACCTCAAAATAGCTTCCAACAATGTCGCTACGCTTACCCCGTTTCTCGAAGCGGACGGACAGACAAAAGCATTGCCGTCTATCATAGTGTACGGACGCAAACGCAACATCGTCAATCAACGCAATCACAAAAACTTCGAAAATACATATACGGTCATTCGCCGCAAGCAAACTGAAGAACAAAAAATAAGCTATCTGATACAGATACCATTTGAAGCATGGATGCGCACAGCAAATATGAAGTTAAACATTGACATATGCGGCTGTTGCGACATTCTGGAGGAAAACAGCGGTGAATTAATCACCCGGCTGAACATTTCGCCGTTGAAACTACAGCCTTCCATTGCCTATATCACTCCACAAACCGAAGGCGTAAAGCATCGTGCAGTAGAAGGAAGTGCTTATCTGGACTTTCCGGTCAACAAATACATTATCTACCCGGAGTACCGTCGCAACACGATCGAACTAGCTAAAATACGCGCTACAATAGACACCGTACGCAACGACAAGAATACTACACTCACCGGCATCAAGATTCATGGATACGCTTCGCCCGAAGGAGGTTATGCCAACAACACCCGTTTGGCAGAAGAACGCACCAAAGCATTGGTAGACTATGTGAGCAGTTATTACAACTTTGACAAGAAGCTAATAACTTCGGAATCGACTCCGGAAGATTGGGCTGGTTTCCGCAAGTTTGTTGCCACCTCATCATTGGATAAGAAAGACGAAATACTTCGTTTAATGAATGATGAAAGCCTGGACATCGACAAAAAAGAACACGCCATAGCTAAGCTGGCAGGTCCGCAAGGATACCAATATATATTAGACACATGCTATCCGGCACTTCGCCATTCGGACTATACCGTCAATTATACAGTGCGCGGCTTCAACCTCGAAGAGTCGAAAGAGATTATCAATAAACGCCCGCAACTGTTGAGTTTGCAGGAAATCTATCTGGTAGCGCAAAGTTACGAACCAGGAAGCGAAGAGTTCAATCACTCTTTTCTAGTAGCTGCAACAATGTTCCCAGACGATCCGATAGCAAACCTGAATGCCGGAGCAATGGAAATCCAAAAAAGTGGCGACATGGCTGTTGCCAAGAAGCATCTGGCCAAAGCTGATCCAAAAGCTGCCGAGACACTCAATAACCTTGGAGTCATCGCCATGCTGGAAGGTGATCTGGAGACAGCGGAAATTTATTTCAAAGCAGCCAAAGAAGCCGGCCTATATGCACAAGCCGACGCAAACCTGAAAGAACTGAAAAAGAAACAGAATTACCCTACAAAATAAAGACACGGACAAAAGACTTAACCCTCAGTAATTTATTATATTAATAAATTAAGCCCTAATGATTAAAGAACGCACTACCTGTGAAGGTCGTGCGTTTTTTATATGAAAGAGGAGCAATAAATCGTTCAATAATGCATGAATGAAACACAAAGCATCCATCTCTTCCCGTAAAGTTGTATATTCTGCATCAAAAACAAACAAAAAACGAAATGATACGACAATATATACAACAACGGTAAAAAGAAAGCGAGAGCGGTTATTCATTCAACAACACCAATAATCATTCATAAAACGACTGATTCACCACTCAAAAAAATGCATTTTTTTAATTGAAACAATCACCTTGAAAATTGAAATAAACACCGATTAACGCTTTAGTTTTTCTCCCATACCTTTGCAACGTCGATAAGGAACAAAAGTTTCCTTGAAACAAGCAAACAATAATCTAAGTAATAAACAAATAAAAGAAACATTGCCTATAAGAAACAAACAAACCAACTCCAATAGGAAGTTACTTTTTACCTTATCATATATAAGGGCTTCCAATAAAGAAGAAATGATGTTTTTCATAAAACAATCGGTCCTCATCCTTTAGATGGCTCTTCCCCAAAAAAGAAAAGAATAAACCAGCATGACTACATATAATAATATGTAGTGTGCAATTAAAGAAAGAAATTATTATTGCATCTCACATTAAACTCAAAAAAATGAAAATTAAGAATTTATTATTAGCAAGTTTAGCAGTAGCTGCTATGACAGCTTGTAGCAACGAAGAAGAATTTATTGATAACGGTATCCAAACTCCAACAGGCGAACAAGCAACGATGAGAGTTAACTTTACTTCAATAACCGGAAAATCAAGAGCAGTCAGCGAGGAAGGCAAAGATGCCGGAAGTAACGAAGAATCAGCAATCACTACTGCAACAATCGTATTAGACTATGGAGGTAACAAACTCATTGTAAAGAACAATCTCACAGTAACAAATGATAACCCTAATGCTAATCAAGAAGTAGTAGCCAGCACTCCTGCTTTTAGTGTAGCTGCAGGTAGTAATATTACAATTTACGCATTTGTAAATCCATCTGATAAATTAAACGCAGAAATAAATGCTGCAAAAAATACTGAGGATTTTAAAGCACTGCAAATCGGAGCACAAGCATTACCGAGCAATGGATTGGACTACCTTGCTTCAAGTATTGCCCAAGATGACAATTTCTTAATGAGTGGCTCTAAGGGTGATATAACCATAACAGCAGGTACAGATGAGAATAAAGCAACGATTAACGTAGACCGCGTTAGTGCTAAATTGGATGAACGAACTGATTCTGAAAAAAACTTCAAAATATCCGAATCAACATATACCGTAAAAGGAGATAAAAATTGGTTAGTTGCAAAATTTGTAGGTCATTCCTATTCTAATTTAGTAAAGGACTCATATGTATTGACTAATGAGACAAGCTGGACAGGAGCAGAGCCATATCTGCAGGTCTACAAAACAGACTATAGATGGATCGCTGCCGGAATTACTTACTGTTTAGAAAACAAAGTTGGTGGAGATTGGACCGAGGAAACCAAGGCAAAAGCTACCAATGTACATTACCAGGCACAAGTATACTACGCTACCGGAACAGAAGAGAACCCGATATTAGAAGAAGCTGAAACATTTTACGTAAAAGTGAATCCAATATATGAAGATGGGAACTATGTAAGAGATGAAAAAACAATCTACAAAAGCTGGGCAGAAATGAGAGCTGATTACAATAACCTGAGCGAAACAGAAGGAAATGCTGAATACCTCGCTGCCAATGGTATCATCAAATACGAGGATGGTTTATGTTATTACGAAGCAGCTATCCAGCACGCAGGTCAAGGATGTTCAATTATCCGGAACAATTGGTACCAGCTTGCAGTTAACACTGTCAAAGACTTAGGATGGCCGACAAGTACTCCTCCGACTCCTGAATCTGATACAAAATTAACAATTACAGCAAATATCCAACCTTGGACTATACATAAGAATGAGATTGATCTTTAATCAATAGCTATCAAAGTAAACAAGAAAATCGGGAGATGATTTCCCTCTCCCGATTTTCTCCTTACAAAAAGACAAAAGGCATTACATTCAAACAAAACATTACTTTCTAAAAGCATAAAAAGTAAGAATAATGAGACAAATACTAACAACCATACATGAAAAAGTCAACAAGATATTGTTGCTCACATTATTGGCTGGTACAATTACATCTTGTGACTCTATATTAGATTACAATGACGGAGATTGTAGCATCGAATACTGTGTAAAATTCAAATATGACTACAACATGGAGGAAGTAGACGTTTTTGCCAAACAAGTTAGAACAGTAACACTTTATGCTTTTGACGACAATAACAATCTTGTTTATCAGAAAACAGACCAGGGCGAACAATTGGGAGATGGAAATTACTCTATGAAAGTAGATATCGATCCGTCACAGTTTCACCTTATCGCATGGGCAGGATTAAATAATGAATCATTCGCAGTACCTTTATTATATCCGGAGCAATCTCAAATAGAAGAGTTGAAAGTGAAAACGCTACGTAAAGTAGTAACGAGGGCTGATGCGGAAAATGAAAAAGAGAATTACATTGTAGAACAAGAGCTACATTCACTTTGGCATGGTGAAGTAAAAAACGCTCCTACTACCCGAAACGGCAGGGAGCAGATCAGCATTGTGTCTTTAGTGAAAAACACCAATAACATCCGTATAGTCGTAGCACAAGTCAACCAGTCAGTTGGTCCGGTGACAAGAACACTGACAAAGGAAACATTCAAATGCAACATTTATGATGACAACGGATATATGAATTATGACAACTCGCTGCTGGAAGACAATCTATTGACTTACAAACCATTTGTTGTCGAATCGGAAGTTGTCCGAACAAGAGCTTTCAGTGCAGGGTACGAACAGGCTGAAGAATACAATGCCGTTGTCAGCGAGATAAGTGTAGCAAGACTGATGGAGAACAAAACCCCACAATTGACTATCACCAACTCCACAACAAACGAAACCCTGTTTCACAGTCCCAACTTAGTGAAATATTTGGAGTTGCTCCAACTAGAGAAGTATAAAGACCGTAATTATACCCTCCAAGAATATCTGGACCGCGAAGATAATTACAGCATGATTATTTTCGTAGATGAGAAACTTGCACTGATTAAAACCGTAATTGATGTAAACGATTGGATTATCCAACTTAATGATATTGAACTGTAATCGGAACGAAAGAAAAAAGATGAAATACTCTAATCTGACATATTATTTGTTGACTATCCTCTGCATGATGACAGTTTCGTGTAGTACAGACGGAGGCATGGATGACTTTCTGGATACTAAAGAACCGATTTTGGTAAAAGATGCACAAATAAACTTCGTATTCACCCTTCCCGCAAATTCCTCTACAAGAGCAAGTGAGGATGACGGACTGAAAAGTGAACGGACCATAGACAACGTACATGTATATACATTTCAGGACAACAAGCTCGTAGAAGAAATTCAATATTTTCTGATCGACGGCAAGGACGGAGATACAAGACGGAATATAAACGGGAAGTTATCGGAAACTTATGACGCAAGTAAACCTATGGAATTTGTAGTAATAGCAAATGCCGAGAATAGAGGAGTCAATGACTTTAAAATAACTAAAGGGCAGAATAAAGCAGCTCTGTATGAACAGCTTTCCTTCAATTTCAACAAAAGTCAGGATTGGTCTACAAACATTCCCATGTGGGGAATGGGTACTATTAAGAATATAAAAACAGGAGACAACAACTTCGGCACATTAGAATTGGTACGCGCTATCGCCAAAGTGAATGTAACCGTGGCCGACGGAGCCGGATTAAAGAACTTCGAAATCACCGAAATCCGCTTACAACACTATAACACAAAAGGATATTGCGCACCGACAGCCAGCAGCGGCCCGTCAATTCCTGTCGGTTCGACAATAGCAAGCGATTCCGAAGAAGATCTGACTTCCGGGCCATTGATCGGAGAGGAAGGAAATAAGTTTGAAAACAAGTTCTATATCCCAGAACATAAAAATATAAATATAACAGATGATAGCAAGAAAGTCTGTTTAATCATAAGTGCCAAAGTGAGAGAAGTAGAAAAAATATATACCGTACAGTTCAGTACAGATGGAAAGCCTTATGATGTACTCCGCAACCATCTATATGTGTTCAACATCACAAGTGTGGATAATATCACAGCCTCATTGGCCTATGAAGTAAAACAATGGGAATATGTCACTGTAGACGTACCGGCATTTAATTAAAGAAGAAATGAATATGAGAAAGCAAAACAACATATCAGCATACACTAGACAGATATTCGGACTTGCCTTAATGAGCATCCTGTTCTTTGCCTGTCAAGAGAATGAAATCATTAAAAGCACTGATGTGAAAGAAGGCATACCGGTAAAAGTAAGCTTCAACATATCAGCACCGGAGATGAAAAAGATAGTCACCCGCGGTCTGCGTGATGAAGAAGAATACCAGATCAACGATTTATATCTACTTATATTCGATGCTAGAGGGAATATAAAAGAAGGTACTCGCTTTTATAGCACCGATGAGTTGCTTGATAACAATAAAAATCAGTACAGTTCGAGCACCGGAATCTTGAAGGATATCGAAACCACCAGCGGAGTGAGTTATATTTTTGCGGTAGCCAATACGAACAGTAATCAGTTAAGTGGAGACGGGAATATAAAAAGAAAATTAGACAAGGTGACTACTCTTGATGAGTTCAGGAAAGTTACCGCCACGCTAAATTCAAAAACAGATGCAGCGCAGGTAGACCGTACGCAAGCCGCGCTAGTAATGTGTGGTGCATTTGTTCCGAACGCATCAAGTGAAACAAGTGCTAACGAAGGAGAATGTATTATTCCTGATAAGAATGGCGCTTTGAATGGAAAAATATTACTTGAACGGCTGGATTCACATATCACATTCAAGATTTCCTGGGGCGGAAAGGATTCAAAAGTAACTTCTTTCGAGCTGACCAGTTGGAAAGTATATAACGTTCCTGTCAAATCATATTTACTGGCAAACGAACAGGACGCAGTAACGAATGATAAAGAGCACTACTCTACCACCATTGCAGAGCAGAAGGTTACAACCGATGAAAATGATAAATCATCTTCTTTCGATTTCTATATGCTTGAAAACAGAAAGAACGAGCGAATGTATGAAGGCCACTATTTACAAAGCTACGCAGAAAGAGAGGCGGAAGTAAAAGACAACAATCTGAATACCGGTGTATACAAATATATAGAACCGTATGCTACCTATGTAGAGATTAAAGCTAATATAGAGTTGATTAGCAGCAATCAGGATCTCGCCACAGGCAAAAAAGTTGCCAATGTCACTTATACGATTCATTTGGGTGGTGGAAGCACTGACTTTGGCAACTTCAAAAGCGAAAGAAACAAAAAATACACCTACAACGTAGAAATAAATGACACAGAAGACATTCGTGTAGAAGTTCAGGAAGACAACGAAAGGCGTCCGGGTGTAGAAGGAGATGTAGTAGATGCAAAAACAAAAGTGTACACATTAGATGCACATTACAATTGTTTCATCATCAGCTTTACCAAGACAGAAGCTCAAGAGTTGAGTTTTATGGTAAAGACTCCATTTGGAACTGTCGACAGCAAATCAAATAACAGCCAGCGGGCAAATGGAGATTATAAGTGGATTAGATTTGCACGCAGTGAGGATGCTAACACATTAGCCGTATATCCGGAATATGGAAAAGGGTTGATAGATCTATTTGGCTTGTCAGCAGATATTGCAGAACAATCCCAAAATGAAAGTGACGATAACGAAATATACTATTACACGGTTTTTGTAGATGAATATTATTATGACACACCACCGGCAGGAGCAAACTGGGAACAGCCTTACTGGAAATACTTTGTAAACAAAGAGAATAGAGATGTCATTTTATTGTTCACACCGCAATACAGTCAAGACAAGGAGAGCAGCTATGCAGATGCACAATATATGATTACTCAAAGATCTATCCAAACCTATTATAGTTCTACCAACTTCAATGACGAACAAACAGCATTAGGAATGGAGCATGTAAACGAGACAGGAGCGCCAGCAAATCACACGCCGACAAATATGAATTATAATGTATCCAATGGGTTCTATAATGCATATCAATATATAACTAAAAGCAATACGGCTTGGAATGCACATGCGAAAATGACCGAACCAAATGTTGACGGATACACTTTCACTTTATCTCGGAAATATGGTTGGTCAGCCTGTCTGTCACGTAACAGAGACGAAAACCATAATAACGTTATTGATCCGGAAGAGTTAAAATGGTATCTACCTGCCAGAGATCAATTAATGGGAATGTTTTTAGGAGCAGAAAGTCTGACGACTCCATTATTTGATGCGGATTCCTATCCTGTTGGTAGCATAACAACCGGAAACGCTAAATATCAATACCTCTTAAGCGATAATAGGAAATTATGGGCAGACGAAGGTGCTTCTATCGGAGCAACGAATGCCCCCGGTTCTGGTGGTTATCCCCAGCAACTAAGATGTGTACGCAATCTGAATCTGGATATGAATGCAGGCAATGCGACCGAAGAAGAAAGAAAAGTTAGCAACGCATTTAAATATAATGAAGCAACGCACGTATTCACCATGGCACAACTTGATGAGAAAAATATACGTGGAAAACTGGATTCCGGTGAATTGGGGTTGCATGATAACTTCAGTAGTACGAATAAACCGTATAACTCATTCCAAATGGCTGCTAATTTTCATACAGCTGCACAAGGTTATGGTAGATGGGCAGAATTTGTAAACATAGACAATCTTCACCGTAGCCGGTGTAATAGTTACTATGAAAAAACAGACCAGAGTGACAAAGGCAAATGGAGAACACCTAATCAAAGAGAATTTATGATTATGTACACTCAAAGCAAAGATTTTGTCTATAATCCTAGTAGCGGCTATAGAGCATACAGTAGAACGGAATGGAAGTACAATAGCAAAAGATATTTTGGCTATAATAGTGGAATATTATTCTTAGATAACGGACAATCATTCTATGTATCATTGCGCTGTGTCCGCGACGTTGATATAGACGCGAATGGAAATATTATTGAAACAGATTCAAACGGAAATATTATTGAAAATAACTAATATAAAAATTAAACACTATGGAACCAAAAGACATCTTGCAACTGGAATCATCAGATATGCGTCAAGCCTATCTATTCGAAGAGAATGGCCGTTGGTATGCCTATGAACGGTCAGCCAACCGGATAGAGAAATTTTTGAAAGGATTTGCAGATTTCAAACACAAAGTGCAAGATGCCTGCGGTCGGTTCAAAATCGAAATCAATCTTGACATTTTGGAGAAATGCTCCATTACGTTATGCGAGGATTCAATGCTTGTACTTGATTGCCCCGACAATATTTAAAGAAAACGCTCCGTAAGAGTACGGAATCTCATAACCCCATAATTAAAGAAATACAAAATATTGTTTGTTTTGTTTGTGTTCCTCATTCCACTCAGAGGCGGCCTGTGAAGATAGCGCTGAGTGGGTGGGGACTTTTTCTCACACATCCGAGGATTTATTAGATAAAAGCCGGAAATACAACTTTATATAAATATTCTTTGCATAGTTCACACAAAACCGTATATTTGGAGAACAAATAAACATAATTCACCAATATCTCAAAATTATGAGTAACACCATATTCCTTATTATCGCCCTTGTGACAACGGGTATATTCGCAATTCAGTTTGTTTTATCAATCTTTTTCGGAGATATGGATGCAGATGTAGACGTGGATGCCGACATCAGCAGTGTAGTCTCTTTCAAAGGACTCACCCACTTTGGTATCGGCTTCGGCTGGTACATGTATCTCGCAGGCAACACAGAAATCCAAAGTTATGTTATCGGTATTCTGGTAGGACTGTTCTTTGTTTTCGCCGTATGGTTTCTGTACAAAAAAGCCTATCAACTGCAACAAGTGAACCGCTCCGAAGCAACCGACGAACTCGTGGGACGCGAATGTACCATTTACTTCAAGCAAAACAACAGTAAGTACACCGTACAGACAAGCCGCAATGGAGCCATGCGCGAAATAGACGTAATCTCCGAATCGGGAAAGACGTATCAAACCGGAGATCGCACTGTTATCACCAAGTATCAGGACGGAACATTATATATTCAATAACTATTCAAATTTACACAATTCTATGACACAAGAAATGCTAATTATGGCCGCAATACTAGTGGCGGTCATTCTGCTCACTTTTATCGGTATCCTTTCTCGCTACCGCAAATGTAAGAGTGACGAAGTCCTCGTCGTATATGGTAAGACGGGAGGAGAAAAGAAATCTGCGAAATTATACCACGGTGGAGCTGCTTTCGTATGGCCGATTATCCAGGGCTACGAATTCCTGTCAATGAAACCGATGCAGATTGACTGCAAGCTGACAGGCGCACTATCCGCACAGAATATCCGTGTAGATGTGCCTACCACTATTACCGTAGCCATCAGCACAGATGCAGACGTAATGCAAAACGCTGCCGAACGTATGCTCGGACTGACTATAGACGACAAACAAAACCTGATTACAGATGTAGTTTACGGTCAGATGCGTCTGGTTATTGCCGACATGACCATTGAAGAGTTGAACTCCGACCGCGACAAATTCCTTTCCAAAGTAAAAGACAATATTGATACGGAACTCCGCAAGTTCGGTTTGTACCTGATGAATATCAATATCAGTGACATCCGCGATGCTGCCAACTATATCGTCAACTTGGGTAAAGAAGCTGAAAGTAAGGCATTGAACGAGGCACAAGCCAACATCGAGGAACAGGAAAAACTAGGTGCTATCAAAATCGCGAACCAGATTAAGGAACGCGAAACGAAAGTGGCGGAAACTCGCAAAGACCAGGATATCGCTATCGCGGAAACTAAGAAACAACAGGAAATCTCTGTTGCAAATGCAGATAAGGACAGAATTTCCCAAGTAGCTATCGCCAATGCGGAAAAAGAATCGCAAGTAGCAAAAGCCGAAGCTGAAAAGAATATCCGTATCGAGCAGGCAAATACCGAAAAGGAAAGCCGCGTTGCCGAACTGAATTCGGATATGGAAATCAAACAGGCGGAAGCGGCCAAGAAAGCTGCCATCGGACGGAATGACGCACAAAAAGAGGTAGCCCTCTCTAATGCCGAACTGGCCGTGACACAAGCCAATGCCGACAAACAAGCCGGTGAAGCTGCCGCCAAATCGGAAGCTGCCGTACAGACTGCCCGTGAAATTGCGCAAAAAGAGGTGGAAGAAGCAAAAGCCCGTAAAGTTGAATCTTCATTGAAAGCGGAAAAGATTGTTCCTGCCGAAATCGCAAGACAGGAAGCTATTCTTCAGGCAAACGCTATCGCTGAAAAGATTACCCGCGAAGCGGAAGCCCGTGCTAAAGCGACTTTGGCACAAGCCGAAGCAGAAGCAAAAGCTATCCAAATGAAACTGGAAGCGGAAGCGGAAGGTAAGAAACGCTCACTGCTTGCCGAAGCGGAAGGCTTCGAAGCGATGGTAAGAGCAGCCGAATCGAATCCGGCTATCGCCATCCAATATAAGATGGTAGACCAGTGGAAGGAAATTGCCGGCGAACAGGTCAAGGCGTTCGAACACATGAATTTAGGAAATATCACTGTATTCGACGGTGGAAACGGAGGGACAAGCAACTTCTTGAACACATTGGTGAAAACAGTAGCTCCAAGTCTCGGCGTATTGGACAAATTGCCTATCGGTGAAACAGTGAAAGGTATAATTAATCCGGAAAGTAAAACGGAAGAGAAGCCTACAACAAAAGCTGAAGAGAAAAAAGGATAAGAAAGCGCATTATTTATTAAGTACGGAATCGAATATTTTCTCATCGTGATAAGAACATTTTCTCACGGTGATGAGAATTAATACTCATCCTTATGAGAATATTTTCTCATAGCGATGAGTATTTTTTCTCATAGCAGTGAGAATTGCTTGAGAATATACTGATAAGATTTCCCTGTTATTCTTTCTAATTTCATATGTATATTCCAACGTTTTCATATAACTTTGCAGGCAAAAAATACAAAATGACTATACAGAAACTTCGTATATTACCACTATTTTCGCTGATTATAGGATTTGCAACACTCACTTCCGGTTGCAAAAAGAAAGATATGTCATTGAAACTGAACGAACCACGCAATATCCGTGGCGTAGTCAGCTATAAACGTTCTTTCCCTGATTTGAATGATAAACATCTGGAAGCTGCAAAAGCTGTTGGTATCCGTCCGTTGGAAGACCGCGAAGCAGCGGAAGATATGAAAGAAAAGCTGACACACATCATTGACAATGAGTTCTATGTGGTAGATTCTCTGACCCATTCTATCCCCTATCTTGTCCCTCGCGCAAGTGCGCTGCTCGACACAATCGGCTCTAACTTTCTTGATTCACTTGCCGCCAAAGGATTAAACCCCAATCAGGTGATCGTCACTTCCGTACTGCGCACCCAAGGCGATGTGAAACGCCTTCGCCGCAGGAACGTGAACGCTTCCGCCAACTCGGCACATTGCTTCGGAGCAACTTTTGACGTTAGCTGGAAACGGTTCAAGAAGGTGGAGAATAAAGACGGAAGACCGTTGCAGGATGTCGGTTCCGATACTCTGAAACTTGTTCTGTCCGAAGTTCTGAGAGATTTGCGACAGGCCGAAAAATGCTACATCAAGTATGAGTTGAAACAGGGTTGTTTCCACATCACTGCCCGATAAATATCATTTTCATATCCTATCGGCAGAATAATTGCAGTAAAATTCATCTCCAAACAATCAGAGAATCCAAAACGTTTCATTAAATTTGCAGAAATTTTTCTTTAATACAACTTAATGATAGAGAAACTGATTGTTCTTGAGGATATTGATCCTGTTATTTTTTACGGTGTAAACAACGCCAACATACAGTTAATTAAAGCTTTATATCCGAAGCTACGTATCGTTGCCCGTGGTAATGTCATCAAAGTGCTGGGCGACGAGGAAGAAATGTGCGCCTTCGAAGAAAATATCACCAAACTCGAAAAATACTGCGCTGAATATAATTCACTGAAAGAAGAAGTTATCATCGACATTATAAAAGGGAATGCCCCGCAAACGGAACAAACCGGAAACGTGATCGTGTTCAGCGTCACGGGCAAGCCTATCATCCCCCGAAGCGAAAACCAGTTGAAACTGGTGGAAGGATTCGCCAAGAATGACATGGTATTCGCCATCGGTCCTGCAGGTTCGGGAAAGACATATACCGCCATTGCCCTTGCCGTACGTGCGCTGAAAAACAAGGAAATCAAGAAGATTATCCTCAGTCGTCCCGCCGTAGAAGCCGGGGAAAAGCTGGGTTTCCTGCCCGGTGACATGAAAGATAAAATCGACCCGTATCTGCAACCCTTGTACGATGCGCTTCAAGATATGATACCTGCCGCCAAGTTAAAGGAATACATGGAACTGAACATTATACAGATTGCCCCGTTAGCCTTTATGCGCGGACGTACACTGAATGATGCAGTCGTAATTCTTGACGAAGCACAGAATACCACCGCACAGCAAATAAAAATGTTCCTCACCCGTATGGGTATGAACACTAAAATGATTGTGACAGGCGATATGACACAGATTGACCTTCCCTCTTCCCAGACATCGGGATTGGTGCAGGCACTCCGCATCCTGAAAGGGGTAAAAGGCATCAGCTTTGTCGAACTGAACAAGAAAGATATTGTACGCCATAAGCTGGTGGAACGTATCGTAGATGCTTACGAAAAATTCGACAAAGAAGCGAAAGCCGAACGGGAGAAACGGAAAAACGAACAACTGGTTCTCAACGGCGAGCATCCGGTGAAACCGGCTAAGGAATAAGCACCTTTAGGTTCGGAACTCCCATTGCAGCTTCAACTTATTAATTTGGAACTTGTAATTTGTAATTATAAATAAGACAATGAAAGCATTAACAAAAACAGATTTCAACTTTCCGGGACAGAAAAGCGTGTACCACGGAAAGGTGCGTGATGTGTATAACATCAACGGCGAAAAACTCGTCATGGTAGCAACCGACCGTATTTCGGCTTTTGACGTAGTACTGCCTGAAGGTATTCCCTACAAAGGACAAATGCTGAACCAGATTGCAGCCAAATTCCTTGATGCCACTACTGACATCTGTCCGAACTGGAAACTGGCTACGCCGGATCCGATGGTAACAGTCGGCGTATTGTGCGAAGGTTTTCCTGTAGAAATGATTGTACGCGGTTATCTGTGCGGCAGCGCATGGCGTGCTTACAAAAGCGGTGTACGTGAAATTTGCGGCGTGAAGTTGCCGGACGGAATGCGTGAGAACGAAAAATTCCCCGAACCCATCGTAACTCCGACCACCAAAGCCGAAATGGGACTGCATGACGAAGACATCTCCAAAGAAGAAATCCTGAAACAAGGACTGGCTACTCCCGAAGAGTATGAAGTGCTTGAAAAATATACGCTGGCTCTCTTCAAACGTGGTACAGAAATCGCTGCGGAACGCGGATTGATTCTCGTCGATACAAAATATGAATTCGGCAAGCACAACGGTACTATCTACCTGATGGATGAAATCCATACTCCCGACTCCAGCCGTTATTTCTACTCAGAAGGCTATCAGGAACGTTTCGAAAAAGGCGAACCGCAGAAACAGCTTTCCAAAGAGTTTGTCCGCGAATGGCTGATGGAAAACGGTTTCCAGGGCAAAGAAGGTCAGAAAGTACCCGAAATGACTCCGGCTATCGTACAGAGCATCAGTGACCGTTACATCGAATTGTTCGAAAACATCACCGGTGAGAAATTTGTAAAAGAAGATACCAGCAACATCGCTGAACGTATCGAAAAGAACGTTTTATTAACGATTAATGATTAACCGTTAATCACTATCCACTAATCATTAAAATAAATGGACTACCCACAGCAGCATATCAAACCTTACGACGAGGAAGGAAAGAAGACCGAGCAAGTGGAACGTATGTTCGACAACATCGCACATGCCTACGACAAACTGAATCATACCTTATCTTTGGGTATCGACCGCAGTTGGCGTCGCAAAGCCATTGCCTGGCTGCGTCCTTTCCAACCGCAACGTATGATGGACGTAGCTACCGGCACAGGGGATTTCGCCATCCTCGCCTGCCGCAAGTTGCAGCCTGCCGAACTAATCGGTACGGACATCTCGGAGGGTATGATGAATGTGGGACGTGAAAAAGTTAAGAAGGAAGGACTCTCGGACAGAATCTCTTTTGCCCGGGAGGACTGTACTTCACTTTCTTTTGCCGACAATGATTTTGACGCCATTACCGTAGCGTTCGGTATCCGCAATTTTGAAGACCTCGACAAAGGACTATCGGAAATGTGCCGGGTATTGAAACCGGGGGGGCATCTCGTGATTCTGGAACTCACCACTCCCGACCGTTTCCCGATGAAGCAACTGTTTTCCGTCTACTCTAAAGTCGTCATTCCATTGCTGGGCAAGCTGCTTTCCAAAGACAACAGTGCCTACCGCTATCTGCCGGACACCATCAAAGTATTTCCCCAAGGGGAAGTCATGAAAGGAGTCATCACACGAGCCGGATTCAGCGAAGTAAATTTCCGGCGGCTGACATTTGGTATCTGCACTCTTTATACCGCGACAAAATAACGTTTTTTTTATGATTGATTAATTTAACCCTTTCGTATTATGGAAAAATATGGTTTAATCGGCTACCCACTGAGACATTCATTCTCTATCGGATACTTTAATGAAAAGTTTAAATCTGAAGGAATTGATGCGGAATATGTGAATTTTGAGATTCCCCAAATCAATGATTTCATGGAAGTGATTGAAGAGAATCCTAGCCTACGGGGTCTTAATGTTACTATCCCTTACAAGGAGCAAGTCATTCCTTTCTTGAGCGAGTTGGATCCTGATACTGCCAAAATCGGCGCTGTGAACGTAATCAAGATTATCCGCCAACCGAAAGGGAAAGTGAAGCTGGTCGGCTATAATTCTGATATTATCGGATTTACTCAATCCATCCAACCTTTATTGCAACCTCATCACAAAAAGGCTTTGATTCTAGGCACCGGTGGAGCCTCCAAAGCCGTTTACCACGGACTTAAAAATCTGGGAATCGAAAGTATATTCGTTTCGCGCACTCACAAAGCGGACGGTATGCTGACTTATGAGGAACTAAGCCCTGAAATCATGGCAGAATATACGGTAATCGTTAACTGTACTCCTGTAGGTATGTTTCCCAAGGTCGATTTCTGTCCCAATATTCCTTATGAATTGATTACTCCGAACCATTTACTCTACGATTTGTTATATAATCCGAACGTTACCCTTTTCATGAAAAAGGGAGAAGCACAAGGCGCTGTCGTAAAAAACGGTCTTGAAATGTTGCTTCTTCAGGCATTTGCCGCTTGGGAAATCTGGCATAAATAAAATCTCTCCCACCCTTTTCCAAGGCGAGAGAGTAAAAAGGTAAAGGTATTATATGAAGAGAAAAGTAGTTTATAGCATTATCATCGCCCTGTTGATGTTGACCGGTTGCACTATCGGAGGAAGTTTCTATATGTTGAACTTCTCTTTAACTCCGAACGCAAAGATTTTGTCCAAAGATGCAGACTCTTATCCTTTCATGTACAAAAACTACCCCTTTCTGCGCCCATGGGTGGATAGTCTGCGACAAGCAGATGCACTGAAAGATACTTTTATCATCAACCCGCATGGCATACAGCTTCATGCTTACTATGTCGCCGCTCCCGAACCTACCAACAAGACAGCGGTTATTGTCCACGGCTATACGGATAATGCTATTCGTATGTTTATGATCGGCTATCTGTATAACCGTGATTTAGGCTATAACATTTTACTTCCCGACCTTCAGCATCAGGGAGAAAGTGAAGGTCGCGCTATTCAGATGGGCTGGAAAGACCGTTTGGATGTGTTGCAGTGGATGAATATCGCCAACGGAATTTTCGGAGACAGCACACAGATGGTGGTACACGGCATTTCGATGGGTGGCGCAACCACAATGATGGTGTCCGGCGAGGAACAGCAGCCTTTTGTAAAATGCTTCGTAGAAGATTGTGGCTATACCAGCGTATGGGATGAATTTTCTCATGAGCTAAAATCATCTTTCAGTCTTCCGCCTTTCCCGCTAATGTATACCACAAGCTGGCTATGCGAAAAGAAATACGGTTGGAACTTCAAAGAAGCTTCTTCACTGAAACAGGTGGCGAAGTGTGAGTTGCCGATGCTGTTTATCCATGGGGATAAAGATACATATGTGCCGACTTGGATGGTTTATCCCCTTTATGAAGCAAAGCCGGAACCTAAGGAACTCTGGATTGTGCCGGGTGCCGCCCATGCCGTCTCATACAAAGAAAATAAACAGGAATACACCGATAAAGTCCGTGAGTTCGTCGGGCGATATATCCATTAAACCTATTATAACAAGGAGTTTTAGATTCATTAGGGAAAAAGTTTCTATATTTGTATCCGTAAAACGACTGTTATGAAATCAATTTTCACACTTATAATCTTCACTTTTCTACTGATTCCCTTACAGGCTCAAGAAAAAGTATATACGGTAGACAATCTTCCGAAAGTTCATCTGCAAAATAAAACGCAGTATGTTTGTAACCCGGTGGGAGTACTTTCACAGGCAGCTTGTGACAGTATAGACGCCATGCTTTATGCCTTGGAGCAGCAAACGGGAATTGAAACGGTAGTTGCCGCAGTGCCTTCCATCGGAGAGGAAGACTGTTTTGATTTCTGCCATCAATTACTCAACAAATGGGGCGTGGGAAAGAAAGACAAAAACAACGGTCTGGTTATTTTGCTGGTTACCGATCAACGTTGTATCCAGTTTTACACCGGCTATGGTTTGGAAGGCGTTCTTCCTGATGCTATTTGCAAGAGGATTCAAACGAAGTATATGATTCCTTATCTAAAAGACGGAAACTGGGATGCAGGAATGGTAGCAGGCTTGAAGGCGACTTGCCAGCGGCTTGACGGTTCTATGGAGAATGACTCCCTTTCCGATTCAAGCGACAGTAGTCCATTCGATTTTATTCTTGCTGTTTTCTTCTTTATTCTGATTGGAGGAGGTATTGCTTTCTTTGCCGCACGCAAACAAAGCCGTTGCCCGAAATGCGGAAAGCATACGTTACAGAGAAGTAGCAGCAGAGTAGTTTCCCGAATCAACGGAGTAAAGACCGAAGATGTCACTTATACGTGTAGAAACTGCGGACACACCCTCGTACGTCGCCAACAAAGTTATGAGAACGATTATCACCATCGCGGTGGCGGCGGAGGACCGTTCATTGGCGGAATGGGTGGTGGAAGTTTCGGCGGAAGCGGCGGTGGCTTTGGCGGAGGCAGCTTCGGCGGCGGAATGGGTGGTGGCGGTGGTGCCGGCTCACGGTTCTAAAAATAAGATTCAGAAATCAGATTATCAATATCAATAAAAACAATAAACATGAAAAAGTCAATTATCATCATTTTAGCTGTTGTAGCTATTCTTGTCATCTGGGCAGTCAGCGTATATAACGGTCTGGTCACTATGGACGAGCGTGTAAGTGGGCAATGGGCGAATGTAGAAACTCAATACCAACGCCGTGCCGACTTGATTCCCAACCTAGTAAATACAGTGAAAGGATATGCAACGCACGAAAAAGAAACATTGGAGGGAGTGGTTGCCGCACGCAGTCAGGCAACCCAAATAAAAGTGGATGCCGCCGACCTGACACCGGAAAAACTCGCCCAATATCAGAAAGCACAGGGCGCTGTAACTTCCGCATTAGGTAAATTATTAGCTATCACAGAAAATTATCCTGACTTGAAAGCTAATCAGAATTTCCTTGAGTTGCAGGCACAATTGGAAGGGACTGAGAACCGTATCAATGTAGCACGCAAGAACTTCAACGATGCCGCCCAAGCTTACAACACCAATATCCGCCGTTTCCCAAAGAACATCTTTGCAGGAATGTTCGGCTTCGATAAGAAAGCATATTTTGAAGCGGAAGAAGGTAGCGAGAAAGCGCCGAAAGTAGAGTTCTAAGAAAATCTGCTGAAAAGACTTTGCCGTTGACTAAAAGTATTCGTATCTCATTAGGCACGAAAACTTTATTAGTCAGCGGCATTTCTATTCAGATAGTTGTCTGTACGAAAAAAAAGCAGTACTTTTGCAGCCGTATACAAAATAATTCTATAACTCATGAGTAATCAACGATACATGATGCGTGGAGTAAGCGCATCAAAAGAAGATGTGCACAACGCCATCAAGAACATCGACAAAGGAATTTTCCCGAAAGCATTCTGCAAAATTATTCCCGATATATTGGGAGGTGACCCTGAATATTGCAACATCATGCATGCTGACGGTGCCGGAACCAAATCTTCCCTTGCTTATATGTACTGGAAAGAAACAGGTGACTTATCTGTCTGGAAAGGAATCGCCCAAGATGCCTTGATTATGAATATCGACGACCTGCTTTGTGTAGGTGCCGTAGATAATATTCTTGTCTCTTCAACTATCGGACGTAATAAGTTATTAATCCCGGGAGAAGTGATCTCCGCCATCATCAACGGAACAGACGAATTGCTTGCCGAACTCCGCGAAATGGGGGTAGGCGTATATGCAACCGGTGGCGAAACTGCCGATGTAGGCGACCTGGTACGCACTATCATAGTTGACTCTACCGTAACTTGCCGTATGAAACGTTCGGACGTTATCAACAATGCCAATATCCGTCCGGGCGATGTAATCGTCGGTCTTGCTTCTTACGGACAGGCCACTTACGAAAAAGAATATAACGGCGGCATGGGCAGCAACGGTCTGACAAGTGCCCGCCATGATGTATTTGGCAAATATCTTGCTGAAAAATACCCGGAAAGTTACGATGCGGCAGTTCCCGAAGAATTGGTTTACTCCGGCGGACTGAAACTGACTGACAGTGTAGAAGATTCTCCGATCGACGCGGGTAAATTAGTGCTCTCTCCCACCCGCACTTATGCACCGGTAGTAAAGAAACTGCTGGATGCATTACGTCCCGAAATCCACGGAATGGTTCACTGCTCCGGTGGTGCGCAGACTAAAGTACTGCACTTTGTTGAAAACGTCCGTGTTGTAAAAGACAATCTTTTCCCAGTTCCTCCATTATTCAAGACTATTCAGGAACAAAGCGGTACCGATTGGGCGGAAATGTACAAAGTATTCAACATGGGACACCGCCTTGAAGTTTACCTGTCACCGGAACATGCAGAAGAAGTTATCGCTATTTCCGAATCATTCGGTATCCCGGCCCGGATAGTAGGACGCGTTGAAGAATGTGACAACACAGAGTTAATTATCAAGAGCGAGTTCGGAGAATTCAGATATTAAAGAATGGCAGAGAACAGTACCCTATTAGAAAAATTAGACGGTCTTGTAGCCCGTTTTGAAGAAATATCAACCCTTATCACCGACCCGGCAGTAATTGCCGACCAAAAGCGCTATGTCAAGCTGACCAAGGAATATAAGGAACTGGATGACTTGATGAAAGCCCGCAAGGAATATATCCAATTGCTGGGTAACATTGAGGAAGCCAAAAGTATCCTTTCCAGTGAGTCGGATGCCGAAATGCGTGAAATGGCTAAAGAAGAAATGGATAATAGCCAGGAACGCCTTCCGGTATTGGAAGAAGAAATCAAACTGATGCTTGTTCCCGCCGACCCGCAGGACAGCAAGAATGCGATTCTTGAAATCCGTGGTGGTGCAGGTGGTGACGAGGCGGCTATCTTTGCCGGCGACCTCTTCCGTATGTATGCCAAATTCTGCGAAACAAAAGGCTGGAAGATGGAAGTCTCCAATGCGAACGAAGGAACGGCAGGCGGATTCAAGGAAATTGTTTGCAGCGTCACAGGTGACAATGTTTACGGAATCCTGAAATATGAATCGGGCGTACACCGCGTACAGCGTGTTCCCGCCACAGAAACCCAGGGACGTGTACATACTTCGGCAGCTTCGGTAGCCGTACTTCCCGAAGCGGAAGAATTCGACGTAGTCATCAATGAAGGCGAAATCAAATGGGATACTTTCCGAAGCGGTGGTGCCGGAGGACAGAACGTAAATAAGGTAGAATCCGGAGTACGCCTGCGCTATATATGGAAGAACCCGAACACAGGCATTGCCGAAGAAATCCTGATCGAATGTACCGAAACACGCGACCAGCCGAAAAATAAAGAACGCGCACTGGCGCGTCTCCGTACTTTTATCTACGACAAAGAACATCAGAAGTATATCGACGACATTGCGTCCAAGCGTAAGACAATGGTATCGACCGGAGACCGTTCGGCTAAAATCCGCACATACAACTATCCGCAAGGACGTATCACCGACCACCGCATCAACTACACGATTTACAATCTGGCTGCCTTCATGGACGGAGATATCCAAGACTGTATCGACCACCTGATTGTGGCTGAAAATGCGGAACGACTGAAAGAAAGTGAGTTGTAGAAAATAGAAAGTTGAGAGCGGGGCTTTAATGAGAGCGGAGCTTTAAATTGTAAATAGTAAATCGTATAATAGTAAATAACAAGATGGATAAGCAACAATTATTTGAAAACATAAAACGCAAGAAATCATTCCTTTGCGTAGGGCTTGATACCGACATCAAGAAAATCCCGGAACATCTGTTGAAAGAAGAAGACCCTATCTTTGCATTCAACAAGGCCATCATCGACGCGACAGCGGATTTGTGTATTGCCTATAAACCTAACTTGGCTTTTTACGAAAGCATGGGTGTAAAAGGATGGATTGCATTTGAAAAAACAGTAAAATACATCAAAGATAATTATCCCGACCAGTTCATCATCGCCGACGCAAAGCGTGGCGACATCGGAAACACTTCCGCCATGTATGCCCGCACTTTCTTCGAAGAACTGGATATCGACTCTGTCACAGTAGCTCCTTATATGGGCGAAGACAGCGTCACTCCGTTCCTTACTTATGAAGGAAAATGGGTAATCCTGCTTGCGCTGACTTCCAACAAAGGTTCTCACGACTTCCAGTTGACAGAAGACGTGAACGGTGAACGTTTGTTTGAAAAAGTACTGTGCAAATCACAGGAATGGGCAGGCGACGACCGCATGATGTATGTGGTAGGCGCAACTCAAGGACGCGCTTTCGAGGATATCCGCAAGATTGTCCCCAATCATTTCCTTCTTGTTCCCGGTGTCGGCGCACAAGGCGGTTCACTTGAAGAAGTTTGCAAATACGGTATGAACAGTACCTGCGGATTAATTGTCAACTCATCCCGTGGTATCATCTATGTGGATAAAACGGAGAAATTTGCCGAAGCTGCCCGTACTGCCGCACAAGAAGTACAGGCACAAATGGCTGAACAGTTGAAAAAAGTGATTAACGATTAATGATTAACGATTAGCACTACGCAGCATATTGCGCACAGCCACTAATCACTAATCACTAACCACTAAACCGTTAATAAAGTGCCTTACGAAAGAAAGATAATCAATGACCCGGTATTCGGGTTCATCAATATTCCAAAGGGGCTGCTGTACGATATAGTACGGCATCCCCTTTTGCAGCGTCTTACCCGCATCAAGCAGGTAGGGCTCTCGTCAGTGGTATATCCTGGTGCGCAACACACCCGTTTCCAACATTCTTTGGGAGCTTTCTACCTGATGAGTGAAGCCATCACGCAACTGGCATCCAAAGGTAACTTCATCTTTGACAGTGAAGCGGAAGCCGTACAAGCCGCCATCCTGCTGCATGACATCGGACACGGTCCTTTCTCTCATGTATTGGAAGACACTATTGTAAAAGGTATTCCTCACGAAGAGATTTCTCTTATGTTGATGGAACGGATGAACAAAGAGATGAACGGGCAACTCAGTCTTGCCATTCAAATCTTCAAAGACGAGTATCCGAAACGTTTCCTGCACCAGCTTGTCAGCGGCCAGTTGGATATGGACAGGCTCGATTATCTTCGTCGTGACAGTTTCTATACGGGAGTTACGGAAGGAAATATCGGTTCGGCACGAATCATCAAGATGCTTGATGTTGCGGACGACCGGCTCGTAGTTGAATCCAAAGGTATTTACTCCATCGAAAATTTCCTCACTGCACGCCGCCTGATGTATTGGCAGGTATACCTGCACAAAACTTCAGTAGCTTACGAGAAGATGCTTATCAGCACTCTTTTGCGCGCCAAAGAACTGGCATCACAGGGAGTAGAGCTGTTCGCATCGCCTGCATTGCATTTTTTCCTTTACAAAGATATCACTCCTGCCGAATTCTACAACAACCCCGATTGTCTGGAGAATTTCGTCCAACTGGATGATAATGATATATGGACGGCTTTGAAAGTATGGAGTAACCATACAGACAAAGTTCTTTCCACTTTAAGTATGGGAATGATTAACCGGAATATCTTTAAAGTGGAAATTTCGTCGGAACCGATTGGTGAAGACAGAAAAAAAGAATTAACTTTGCAAATCAGCCAGCAACTAGGCATAACACTTTCCGAAGCGAACTATTTTGTCTCTACCCCCAGCATCGAAAAGAATATGTACGAACCGGCGGATGACAGTATTGATATTATCTACAAAGACGGTACGATTAAAAATATCGCCGATGCATCGGATATGTTGAACATCTCGTTATTGTCCAAAAAGGTAAAGAAATACTATCTCTGCTACCAGAGATTACATAGATAAGTATAAAATATTCATGCAATAACACGGAAATCTGAAAAAAAAATCCGTTATTTGTGAACTAATTAAATTTTAAATAAAAGACATGGAGTTCTCGGCTAAGCAAATTGCAGCATTTATCCAAGGGGAAATCATTGGAGACGAAAACGCTACGGTACACACATTCGCTAAAATTGAAGAGGGAATGCCCGGAGCAATTTCTTTCCTGTCAAATCCCAAATATACACCTTACATCTACGA
>ENA-UEPG01000175-UEPG01000175.1-human-gut-metagenome-genome-assembly--contig:-NODE-175-length-71497-cov-15.833058_pt1 | contig 71497 bp, 64 predicted proteins | sample MGYA00242893_ERZ507902 | MGnify/ENA primary metagenome ERZ507902 (study PRJEB26167, sample SAMN06115491) | human gut metagenome | host: Homo sapiens | place: China:Gansu | collected 2015-04-23...
AAGTCATTCTTTTGCCTCAGCGCTTGGCGCTCAAGTATAATACCACACCCCCGCCTCCTTGTCAACACTTTTTGACAACTTTTTTCATCTTTTTTCTTGCGCTGCTGAAAAACGTTCATTTTCTTGTATTCAACGTTCTCTTTTTACGCAAAAAAGCCGCCTGCACATTCCTGCACAGACGGCCTTATATTACTTCTATAATAGAGTTAGCGGATCTCGATGCCCAGCTTGAACTTCAGGTTGCCGAGGATCTTCTTGACCACGCGCTCTACTTCTTCCGCAGAGACTTCCTTCTTCGGGTCGGACAGAGACAGGGTGAACGCCATGCTCTTTTTGCCCTCGCCGAGATTTGCGCCGCGGTAGATATCGAACAGCTTGATCTCACCCACCAGAGGGCTGGCCTTCTTGATGGTCTCCTCGATCTCGCCGCAGGTGGTCTTTTCGTCGCAGACCAATGCCAGATCACGCTTGACAGCAACGTAGGGACTGAGCGGCTGATAGCGCAGCTCACCGTCCACGCAGGACATCAGAGCCTCGTAGTCCAGCTCACCCAGATAGATATTCTGGCTGTCCTTCTGATCCTTTGCAATTTCCAGCTCGCCGTTGATCTCGTTGGACAGCTTGCCGAACACGCCCAGACGCTTGTCACCGCAGTAAACAGCGGCGCTGATGCCGGGGTGCAGCCACGGGGTTGTCTCGCGCTTATAATCAAAGCTCAGGCCAAAGCCGGCTGCCAGTGCTTCCAGTGCACCCTTGACCGTGAAGAAATCTTCTTCGGGGCCGAATGCACCAATGCAGAGGGTCTGGCGCTCGTGCGGATGCTCGTTGATGGGCAGTTCCTTGGCAAGATACACCGGTGCCATCTCGAACAGACGGCCTTCCGTGTTGCCCTTCTTGAGATTGTCCACAATGACATTCAGCATGGAGGGAGTCAGCAGGGTGCGCATGATGGATAAATTCTCGCTGATGGGGTTCAGGATGCGGATGGCCTTGCGGGCTTCATCATCCGCCGGGATGTGCAGCATATCCAGTTCTGCGTTGGAGTAGAAGGCCAGCGTGGAGGCCTCATAGAAGCCCTGTGCAGCCAGCAAACGCTTGGTCTTGAGCTGCTGCTTCTGGTCATAGTTCAGACCGCCGTTTGTAACGGAGGCAGTGTTCAGGAAGGTGGGCACAATGTGGTCGTAGCCGTACTCACGGATGACCTCCTCGGCCAGATCCGGGAAGCTCTCCACGTCCTCGCGGTACAGGGGTGCGGACACGTCCCAGCTGCCATCGGCCTGTACATCCACCGTGAACTCCAGACGCTGCAGAATGTCGATCATGGTCTGATCCGGCACGGTGATACCCAGCACGCCGCAGATCTTAGCCGGAGTGGTAACGATGTGCTTGCGCTCCATCGGGCGGCCATCGGTCAGGTCATATTCCAGTGTGGTGATGTCGCCGCAGTCCAGCTCCTGGATCAGGTGCAGGGCACGGGCCAGGCCCAGCTCCGGAGAATGACGGTCCACGCCCTTCTCGTAGCGGGCAGAAGAGTCGCTGTTCTGGCCCAATGCGCGGCTGGTCTTACGCACGCAGTCGCGGGCGAAGGTGGCACACTCAAACAGCAGGCTGGTGGTGTTCTCATCCATGCCGGAGTTTGCGCCGCCCATGATGCCGGCAAGTGCCACCGGCTTTTCGGCATCGCAGATGACCAGATTGTTGGGGTTCAGAGTGAACTCCTTCTCATCCAGCGTGACGATCTTTTCGCCCGCATGGGCGCGGCGCACATCGATGGTGCGGCCGGCGACCTTGTTCAGGTCAAAGGCGTGCATGGGCTGACCCATTTCCAGCAGGGTGTGGTTGGTGATATCCACCACATTGCTGATGGAGCGCAGGCCGCACAGAGCCAGATGGCGCTTCATCCAGCGGGGAGACTCGCTCATGCGGATGTTGCGCACATAGTGTGCCATATAGCGGGGGCACAGGTCCGGTGCCTCCACCTTGACGGTGATGGGCGCATCCGGCTCGCAGACGGCCTTGTAGTCCATGGCGGGCATGTGCAGGGGCTTGCCCAGAACGGCAGCCACCTCGCGGGCGATGCCCAGAACGGACTGGCAGTCCGGGCGGTTCGCGGTGATGGAGATATCAAAGATATAGTCGTCCAGACCCACCACGGGAGCAATGTCGGTGCCGGGGACAGAATCCTCGGGCAGGATGAGCAGGCCGTAGACCTCAGAGCCCGGGAACAGGTCGTCGTTCAGGCCCAGCTCTTCGCCGGAGCACAGCATACCGTTGGACTCCACGCCCTGCATCTTGCGGGCCTTGATCTTGATGCCGCCGGGCAGGGTGGAGCCATCCAGAGCCGCGGGCACGCAGTCGCCCAGCTTCATGTTGGCGGCACCGGTGCTGATGCGGATGTCGTGACCGTAGTCGCCGCAGTCCACCACACACTTGGTCAGGTGGGTGCCCTCCTGCTTTTCCATCTCCACGATCTTGCCGACGACCACCTTGCTGATGCCGGCATCCAGCGGGATCAGCTCTTCGACCTCAAAGCCGCAGGAGAAGAGCTTTTCCTCCAGTTCCTGCGCAGTAACGTCGATATCTACAAATTCTTTTAACCAGCTGAAAGGTACTTTCATTGTCTCTTCTCTCCCCTCTTATTCGTGGAACTGCTTGAGGAACTGCAGGTTGTTCTCGAACATCAGGCCGATGTTGTTGATGCCATACTTCAGCATAGCGATACGCTCGATGCCAATGCCGAAGGCGAAACCGGAATACTCGTCCGGGTCGATATTGCAGTTCTCCAGCACCTTGCGGTTGACAACGCCGCCGCCCAGCACCTCGATCCAGCCGGTGTGCTTGCACAGCGGGCATCCCTTGCCGTGGCACTCGAAGCAGCTCACGTCCACCTCCACGCTGGGCTCAGTGAACGGGAAGTAGGAGGGACGCAGGCGGGTGCGGGTGTCAGCGCCGAACAGCTTCTGCACAAAGGTGTTCAGTGCGCCCTGCAGGTCGCCCAGCGTGATGCCCTTATCCACCACCAGACCTTCCATCTGGTGGAACATGGGGCTGTGGGTAGCGTCCGAGTCGGAGCGGAACACACGGCCGGGCATCAGGATCTTGATGGGCGGCTTCTGAACGTCCATGGTGCGGATCTGGCCGCCGGAAGTCTGGGTACGCAGCAGGAACTCCTCCGACAGGTAGAAGGTGTCCTGCATGTCGCGTGCCGGGTGATCCTTGGGCACGTTCAGGCGGGTAAAGTTGTGGTCATCGTCCTCGATCTCCGGGAAGGTACCCACCGAAAAGCCCATGCCGGAGAACACGTCGATGATCTGGTTGGTGATCAGGGTCAGCGGGTGCAGACCGCCCACAGAGCGGGTCTTGGCGGGCAGGGTGATATCCACCGTCTCCGCAGCATTGCGGGCAGCAAGCTCTGCCTGCTTCACCTGTTCTGCAGCAGCGTCGTAATCTGCCTGAACCTTTGCCTTGAGTTCATTGATGATCTTGCCCATAGCGGGGCGCTCTTCCGGCGCAACGGTGCGCAGGTTCTTCATCAGGGCAGGGATCTTGCCGTTTTTGCTGAGGTACTCCTGCCAGAAGGAGGCCAGCGTTTCCTTGCCGGACACCTGACCAAGGCTTTCAGCGGCCTGTTTTGCCAGCTCGTCGATCATTGCTTGCATGGATGTTCTCTCCTTTATTCTTCGTGTTGATGAGCGGAGTGCAACAAAAAAGCTCCGTCCCCTGCCCGATTTCTCAGGCAAAAGGGACGAAGCTGTTGATTCTTAGCTCCGCGGTACCACCCGGTTTCCACCCGTGCACAGATGCCGGGCGGCTCTCAGAACGCCGTAACGGGGCGTGGCCGTTCTGTACTACTGCTGTTTCGCACAGACCGCTCAGGAGCGAACTTCAGCACAGATACACCCGGAAGCCCTCTCAGCCGGTGAAGCTTCTCTCTTTGCCGTGTACGCCATGCCTACTCTCTCCGTCGCTGCGTTTGGGAGTATTCAGGTTTTATAACCAAGAGCTATGTTACCACATTTCGGGACAGTTTGCAAGGGCTGTGCAGTCACTTTCCGCAAAAGTCGCGTTCGTTGGAGGTTTTTTCACAAAGCCGCAGCCATTATGAATCGTTTATGTCATCCATTATGAGCTGAAACAATTCTCTCAGGTCGATTAGTGGCGCAAACTCTTTATCAACTTTGTAATCATCTGAAATTTTTACCACGACCACACCGTCGATCTGCTGGATATATCCTTCCTGCGGATAGACTGGCATCTGTTCCAGCTCTGTTCTGCTGTACAGTTCCCCATACTGTTCCACCGAGCAATGCTTGAGTTTTGCCGGAGTAATATCCCTGAAAACCGCTTTCCAAGACGCTCTGGCCGAGTAATCGTTCAGCCAGAAGCGGCCCATCTGCGCATACGGATTTGCATAGAGGTAATACTCCCTCTTCATAAAACTGGAGTTCGAGCTGGGTCTGCCCACAAATAGTACCGGCAGCTGCTCGTTATCGTCAAAATATCCGCTGCTCATCAGGTCGTCCGCGATGTGATCCGACATGCTCTTGAGTGTTTTCCTTCCCTCATACATAGCTTCCTGATCGATCACGGCAGAGCAGACATTTCCATAGACGACCAAAACCGCAAGTACTACAGCCCCTGTCCGGGCAGCACGTACATACTTTTTTACCATAGGCTGATTTGTGCGCGTCCCTTCAAGCAGCAGCAGACATACCGGCACGAACAGATTCAATCCTTCGCCCATCTGCAAAAGCCAGACCGCCTCGCTTGTGATCAGCATGATGGCATTGCACATGATGGGCAAAACGATCAGCGTTGCCACTCCCAGAAGGATATATTCCCAATTTTTCCGGTGAAGCATTTTTCTGAAGCGGTTCAGCAGTCCGATGCTCAGCGCCAGAAATACCAAAACGAAAAAGCCCACCGGCTGCAGAATGTTATGCCGATAGTAATTCTGAAAAAAGTAAGCTCCAAACAGTTGGTAGGTCTCTGCAATGGCATTGGGCAGATTTTTCAGTATAGAAAGTACCGAAACATCCGCTCCTCCATTATAACTTGCCATCTGCCATCCACATGCCCATACGATCAGCTTTGTGAGCAGGAAATACAAAACCATTCCTGCAGCTGCGCTGCAAAGACTTCTTCCAATGTGGGCATGGACCTTTTCTCTGTCCACATTGCGGAACAGAAGCAGCAGAAGATATGTCAGCAGGAGCAGACAAAAGTTATCAAGGCTCGTCTGATAGCACGCAAGGCTCATGACCAGAAGCAGTGCTCCCTGTACGACCGCTTTTCTAAAATCTGCGGCACGAACCACACGCTCTGCCGCCAGAACGGAAAACAAAAATGAGCAGCCAAACACCGGCGACTGAAACCGATATGACAGCTGTATTCCAGTGACCGTGCTGGCCAGAACAGCCATACCCGCCAGATAGGTCACGACAGAATCCTTCTCTGTAAAAAACTTCCGAAGCAGGGTAACAGCCAGCGCCGACATGGAAAGCATCAGCAATGAATTGAAAGGTTCCGTCTGGATGCCAAACCGCAGCGCATCGATCACCGGCCAGAGCCATCGGCCCGTGACTACCTGCCAATAGCCGCCGAAGAACCATGTATTGTTCCACAATCCGTCAAATGTATTGGTCAGCCGCTGGCTGATCAGCAGGAAAAACACTACCGCCGAAAACAGCAGCATCACCAGAAAATATCTTAGATCCGATATATCCAGCCCAAGGTCGTCCGGTTTCTGTACATCGATTTTTTCTTTCATCGTTATTTTCTCCATCTGTCCCGTTTTATGTTCTCAGGCTCATTTGTTATTCATCGATCAGATAATCCTCTGAAATTTTGATCACATATACGCCGTCCATTTCCTGCATGGAGCCTTTCTCAGGGAATGTCGGCATTCGTTTGATTTCTTCTGTCCGGATCAGTTCGTCATATACCTCATCACTGCACAGCTCCAGCTGCATCGGTGTGAGGTCACGAAACACCGCATTCCATGAGTAGCGCATTGTGGCGGCATTTTCTTTTTCGAAAAGGCCCACCTGTGCGTAGTCGTTTGCATCCCAGTAGATAACATGTGTCCGGAACAGTGGGCTTGCACTGGGGCGGCCTACCAGCATCACTGGCAGTTTTTCCGGCAAATCATAATAGCCCTCTGCCACCAGCTCACCGGCCACAAGGTCCGCGATTTGTTTTGTTGCCTTGCGTCCCTCATACATCGCCTGCTGATCGATAGCCGACATGAAGACACTGCCATAAAGAATGCCTGCAGCAGCCAGCAGAAGCGCAGCCTTTTTCACCTTGCCAGCTTTGTTTTTGCCTAAAGTTTCTGTGTTAGATGCAGGCTGGACAGCATCTAACAGCCAGAAGCACACCGGGAAGAACAGCGCAGTTCCTCCGGCCATTGGGATATAAAACGTCGCCTGTGATGCTGCCAGCAGAAAGATCACGCTGGCAAGCGGCATCACCAGCACCGCAGCCACTGCGTAAAACGCCGTTTCTGCATCCTTTCTGCGCAGAACAACTGCCAACCGACGGACAAGCGCTGCACCCACGACAAGGAACGCCAGCGCATACAGTACCCCAAAGCTCTGCAGCACATTATGGCGTACTGTATCACCAAAGAAGTAGTCCCAGAATTGGGCATAGCATTTTACAATACTCTGCGGCAGGCTTTTCAGCATATTCAGCGGCGAGGTAGAAGCTCCGCCTTGATAATTCGTCATTGCAACACCTGAAATCTTCAGAATAATCTGCAATATTCCCCAGTACAGTGCCGCGCCGCACACTGCACTGCCCAGACATTTTGCGATATAGTACCGGAGCTTTATCCCTTCTTCACCTCGGAACAACAGCACCAGAAACCACGCCAGCAACACCATGCAGAAGCAAGCAAGGTCTGTCTGATAGAGTCCAAGACTCAACGCAAGTAAAAAAGCTCCCTGCGCAATGCCTGCCGCAATGCTGCGGCTTCTGATCACACAGACCGCTGCCAGCACCGACAAATAAAATGCCAAACCAAACTCGACCGATTGATGTGCAAACGAGAGGTAACAACCGATCACGGTATTAGCCAAATAGCATAATCCTGCGAGCCAGTCAAGGCAAGCTGTCCTCCCCTCGTGCACAGTTTTAAAGGTCATATGAAGTTTTGTAACGCCAAGAGAAACCAGCACCAAGCATACCACCGCATTGATGGGTTCTAGCTGTAGACTGAAACGCAGAAAACTGGTCACCAGCCAGAACCATCGCCCATTGGAAAGCTCCCATGCTCCCGCCATGTACTCAGCCGTTGTCCACAGACCATCCACTGTGTTCGTCAGCTTCAAGCTGATCAGCGGAAAATAGACCATCACCGCAAAGCCCAGCATCACAAAGAAATATTTCTTATCCAACTCCCGCAGCCAGTGTCTGATATCCGCTTTTATTTCTACAGACATGATATTCCTCCATCCATAAACTTCTGCTTTTCAGTATATCAAACTCTTCCACATGGTTCAATAAAAAAATCCCCTGCCGGGCAGTCGGCAGAGGATCTTGCGTATTTTTCCAGAGTGCTTTATTTTGCCACGATTTCTGCAGCCAGTGCATCCATCTGCGCTTCGGCAGCAGCATTGGCAGCACTGCGGATGGTGACCACAGTATCACACACGGCGATGTTCTTCATGCTTTCCAGCTCGGCGCGCATGAGCTTTGCGGCCATGGGTGCCCATGTGCCATTCTCCATCAGACCCACCGTGCGGTTCTGGAAGCTCTTGGTCTTGAGGTGGGTCAGCAGATTTTCCATCGGCGGGAAGAGGAAGCCGTCGTAGGTGGCGCAGGCCAGCACGATCTTTCCGCAACGGAAGGCTTCGGTGACGGCATAGGACACATCGGTGCGGGTCAGGTCCACCTCCACGACCTTTGCGCCCTTTGCACGCAGCTTTTCTGCCATGAGGTGGGCTGCTGCACGGGTGTGGCCGTGGATGGAAGCACTTGCCACAAGGATCTTTTCCGGCTCCTCGGGCTTGTAGCTGGACCAGATGTCGTAGTAGTTCAGGTACTTGCCCAGATCTCCGGTCAGCACCGGGCCGTGCAGCGGGCAAATGGTCTGGATGTCCAGAGCCGCGGCCTTTTTCAGCAGCGCCTGCACCTGCGGGCCGTATTTCCCCACGATGTTCAGGTAGTAGCGGCGGGCTTCGCTGGCCCAGTCGGCCTTTTCGTCAAACTTTGCCACAGCGCCAAAGCGACCGAAGCCATCCGCGGAGAACAGCACCTTCTCGCTGCTCTCATAGCTGACCATGACCTCCGGCCAGTGCACCATGGGGGCAAACACAAAGGTCAGGGTATGTGCACCGAGAGAAAGGCTCTCGCCGTCCTTCACCACTACACGGCGCTCCTTGGCAATGGCATCAGCGCCAAAGAACTGATCCATATACAGGAAAGTCTTGGCGTTGCCCACCACCTGCATCTCAGGATAGAGTGCCGCCAGCTTTGCAATGTTGGCACCGTGGTCCGGCTCCATGTGGGAGACCACCAGATAATCCGGCTTACGGCCTGCCAGAGCTTCGGTCAGGTTTTCCAGCCACGGCTCGGTAGCGCGGGCATCCACCGTGTCCAGAACGGCGGTCTTTTCGTCCAGAATGACATAGGAATTATAGCTCACGCCGGTGGGCACCGGATACTGGCTCTCGAACAGGTCGATGGTGGTATCATCCACGCCAACGCCCAAAATGGCTTCACTGATCTTGTTTACGCTCATAATGCTCGGTCTCCTTATTTATATTTTTATGCAGTGCCGCGTTTCTGCGGCGGTTGTTTCTGAGAACAGTTCCTATCATACCACATCGTCAGAAAAATCGCAAGGGATAACGTGGGAATATTCTGCACATCAGAGCTCTTCCCCATTCTCCGGCAGACGTGCCGCCACCGGTTTGCCCGGCTCAGCATCCAGTTCCAGCAGAGCGGCAGCAGCGCTTTCGTCCATGGTCTGCACCGCGCGCAGCTTGCGGCTGATGGCACGGCTGCGCACGCCAATGAGATTATCCAGCTCTTCGTCGGTCTGGCGCAGGCGCTGCTGCATCTTGGAAAGCCCCTGCCCGAACTTGTCAAATTCGGTCTTTACCGCACCCAGCAGCTGCCACACCTCGCCGGAACGCTTCTGGATGGCAAGGGTCTTGAAGCCCATCTGCAGACTGTTGAGCAGCGCCGCCATGGTGCTGGGGCCTGCAATGTTCACCTGATAGTCCCGCTGCAGCACTTCCAGCAGGCCCGCGTTCACCACCTCGGCATACAAACCCTCGAAGGGCAGGAACAGGATGCCGAACGCCGTGGTGTAGGGCGGCTCCACATATTTTTCCCGGATGTCCTTGGCCTCGGCCCGCAGCACCAGCTCCAGTGCGTGGCGGGCGTTCTCCACGGCCTGTGCGTCGCCGGATACCTGCGCATCCTGTAAATGGGCATAGGTGTCGCCGGGGAACTTGGAGTCGATGGGCAGCCACACCGTGCCGCCGTCCGCGCCGGGCATCCGGATGGCGTACTCCACCCGCTGGGTGCTGCCCGGAATGGTGGCCACGTTGGTGTCGTACTGTTCCGGGGCAAGGATCTCTTCCAGAATGGCTCCCAGCTGGATCTCACCCAGAATACCGCGGGTCTTCACACCGGAAAGCACCTGTTTCAGCCCGCCCACATCAGCGGCAAGGTTCTGCATTTCGCCAAGACCCTTGTACACCTGTTCCAGCTGGTCGTTCACCGCCTTGAAGCTTTCGGTCACCCGCTTCTGCAATGCATCCTGCAGCTGTTCGTCCACCGTATGGCGGATCTCGTCCAGCTTCTGGGCGTTCTGGGCCTGCAGGGCAGTCATGCCCTCGGCAAGGGTGCGGCGCATCTCTTCCAGCTTGCGGGCGTTGGAGGCTTCCAGCCCCTGCAGGCGCTGCTCCATGGTCTGCTGCTGAGTGCCCTGCCCTGCGGCAAGGGCGGTGCTCATGCTCTGCACCGAGGCCTGCAGCGTTTCACTGATGTGGCCCATAGCGGCAAGGTTCTGCTGCGCCATCTCTGCCAGCTTCGCGTCCATCTGGCGGTTCTGCGCTTCCAGCTGCTGACGCAGCCATTCCTTCCGTTCTGCATCGTCCCGGTTTGCGGCAGGCTTTGCCGAGCGGTACAGCAGCAGGGCCATCATCAGGCAGATGGCCACCAGAAGCACCGTGTAAAGAAACGCTAAAAATTCCATAATGTCTCCTATTGCAAAATCCGGGCTGTGCAGCTGCAAAGCCCGGATCTGCGTACTTTATATTATTTTGTCTGTTCTTCCCAGAAGGCAGCGGCTTCGTCCAGCCAGCCATCCGCAGCCGTGCCGCGGCCAAGGCCGATGCCATGGGCTGCGTGGTCATATACCACTTCTTTGTAAGGTACGCCATGCGCGGCCAGTGCCTTGCTGAGGGCCGGCCCCTGCAGCGGCCAGCACAGCAGGTTCAAGGTCAGGTCATCCCTGCCATACCAGAAGTACACCGGCGGATAGTCCTCTGTGATCAGGTCGGCAAGGCTGTATTCATAGTAGAACCGGCCGCACACAAAGGGGTCGATGCCCACACGGTAGATCGGTGTGATCTCGGCAAACTGCACGATGGGATACGCCAGAATCACTGCGCCGGGCTTGGGCAGGCCATAGTTTTTATAGCCCAGAGCGTCCGATGCAAACAGGCCCGCCAGATGTCCGCCGGAAGAATAGCCGATCAGGGCGTAGCTTTCCGTCTGCACACCGAACTGCTGTGCGTGGCCGATGATGTACTTCACCGCCCGTGCAATGTCCTCTATGGGTCCGTTGTTGTCGTTATCCGGGTAGGCGCGGTAGCGCATCACGAACACCGCATAGCCTTTCTGGTGCAGCTGGTAAGCTGTGGAGATGCACTCCTTTAACTCCGCCGTGCGGTTGAAGATGTTGCCGGAGAGCACCAGCGCATACTTTGCATCCGGCGTGCTGGCCGGGTAGTAATAGAACTCCACATTGTTGCGGGAGCTGTCCTCGGCGATCTCCTGCTCCGAGTAGAGCTTATAGGTGATCTGCACGCCCGCATTGTAATTGCGGATGAGCAGGTTCAGACCATCGGCACAATCCTGTGCCACATAGCTGCTCACATATTTTTCCAGCGTCTGGTCATTGCACCAGTCCTCGGTACCGGGCAGGTTCTGCTCCTTGGAATAGGTCCAAACGCCTGCGCCAAGGATGCCGGGGTTCGAGCGGATCTCGCCCATGGTGGTCTGCGGCGTGATATCCGGCTCGCCATACTCTGCTGCAAATGCGGGCAGCGCCATCATCAGCAGCAGACAGATACAGGCTGCTGCGGTGCATATCCTGTGTTTCAACTCAACATCTCCTTTTCAGCCGACCTGTTCCTCCCAGAAAGCAGCTGCTTCATTCAGCCAGCCCTCTGCATCGGTGCCCTTGCCTGCGGCCACTGCATGGGGAGCATCATCATACACATGGTAGATATGCGTCACATGGTTGCGGGCCAGTGCCTTTTCCAGCACAGGCCCCTGCGCCGACCAGCACATGGTCATAAGGGTCATGTCGTTTTTGCCGTACCAGTGATAGGTAGGCGGATAATCCGGTGTGATGTAATCAGACAATGTCATTTTATAATACCGCTGCTTGCACACGCCGGGGTCCAGCAGGATATTATAGACCGGTTTGAACTCCAGAAAGGTGTTTACCGGGTAGCCCAGCAGCATGGCACCGGGCTTTGGCAGGCCGTAATTTTTGTAGCCCACCGCGTCGGTGCCGAACAGTCCGGCGATCTGCCCGCCTGAGGAATAACTTACAATGGCATAATCCTCCGCCTGCACGCCAAACTGTCCTGCATGTTCCGTGATGTATTGCACCGCGCGGACCACATCCTGCAGCGGCGCATTGTTGGAAGCCTTCATGCCGATGCGGTAGCGCAGCACGAACACCGGATAGCCCATTTCGTGCAGGTTCCATGCAGTGGAAATGCCCTCGCGGATCTCCGCGCTGACCACGATCGCATTACCGCCGATCACCAGCGCATATTTCTGGTTCGCCTGCGCCCCTTCTGCCGGCAGATAATACAGTTCCACACCGTCCCGGCTGGTATCCTGCGCGATCTCCTCCGCCGTATAAAGCGGGAAGGTCACCCGCTGCCCAGCGTTATAGGTGCGGATCAGATAGTTCAGTCCATCCGCCGCATCCTGTGCCGTCCAGTGATTGGAAAGGCAGCTCAGCGGCTGCGCGTCCCAGTACATCCGGTCCAGCACACGGTCCTGATCCAGCGAGTAGGTGTAGATGCCCGCACCCACAACGCTGGGGTTGGAGCGGATCTCTGCCATTTTGGTGCGCGGTGTGATGTTGGCCTGACCAAGCTCCTCCGCAAACGCCGGCTGTGCCAGCAGGATCATCAGGCCAACACCAAACATCACCGTGCGCAATCGTTTTCTCACAGCAATCCCCCGTTTATCTCTTTATTTGCACTGTTTTTCCCAGAATTCCGTTGCCTGCAGGATCCAGCCGTCCGCATCGGTGTGGCGGCCCGGGCCAATGGCGTGGGGTGCGTTCTCGTACACATGGCACTCATAAACAGCCCCGCTCTCCCGGAGCTTGCGCTCCAGCAGCGGCCCCTGCTGGGAGTAGCACATGCGCTGCATATAAAGATCATTTTTGCCGTAGAAGAAATAGGTAGGGGTAAAGTTTTCGTTCACCACATCCGAAATATCGGTCCAGTAGTAACGCCAGCCAAGCACCAGCGGGTCAATGGCCAGCTGATACAGCGGCTTCACCTCAAAGAAATCGTTGATGGGGTAACCCAGCAGCAGCGCTGCAGGCTGTGGGAGGCCAAATGCCTTATAGCCGAACTTTTCGTTGTCTGAGCCGATCAGGCCCACGATGTGTCCGCCGGAAGAAAAGCCCATCAGCGCATAGTTTTCGCGCTGAACGCCAAACTGATCTGCATTTTCGGTCAGGTACTTTACGGCATTGGCAATATCGTACAGTGGCGCATTGTCGGATGCATTCAGGAAAGAGCGGTACCGCAGCACAAAGGCCGCATAGCCCAGCTCGTGCAGCTGGTTGGCAATGGATGCACCCTCGTTCAGCTCTGCGGTGGTGTTGCCGCCGTTGCCGGGCACCACGATGGCGTACTTTGCGTTGGCTGTTTTAGCCGGGAAATAATACAACTGCACCATGCCCAGAGAAGGATTTTCCGCAATTTCTTCCGGGGTATACACCTGCCATGTGATCTGTACGCCCCTGTTGTAGTTTTCGATCACAAGGTTCATGCCTTCGGCGGCATCCTCGGCAGCCGCGTAGCTTACATAGCCCTCAATGGGCGTATCATCGTACTGCGTGCTGCCCTCGATCCATTCGTTGCAGTAGGTATAGTAGCCGGAGCCTTTGATGCTGGGGTTCTCCCGCAGCTCTTTCATGGTCGTCTCTGTTGTGATGTTCGGCTCGCCGTACTCTGCAGCAAATGCCGAAAGCGATACGCACGCCAGCATTCCCAGCGCGCACACCATCGTTCTGATCCACTTCATTTTGGGACATCCTCCATTCTGCAGCGGCGTATCCTGCCGTGCTTTTCTTTGTTATGATTTATTGTATCACAAACCTTCCGCTTGTCAAAGAAATTTCTGTGCAGTACGGCGCTTGTACCGCACCGCAAATTCTGCTATACTGGAGCCGGATATTTTTGAGAGTTGAGGGCGCGGAAAGCTATGCACTTTCCGCCGGGATCGAAATATGAGCAAAATCGAGATCCGGCCCATGGAGCCGGAAGACTGGAGCGCTGTTTCCAGAATTTATTTGGAGGGCATTGCTACAGAACATGCCACTTTTCAGACCACCTGTCCGCCGTATTCTGCGTGGGATGCTTCCCACGCAAAAGAATGCCGACTGGTACTGCTGGCCGACGGCGTGATTGCCGGGTGGACGGCGTTGCGCCGGGTGGACCCGCGCTGGTGCTACCGCGGCGTTGCCGAGGTGAGTATTTACGTGGGTGAGCAGTTCCGAGGCCATGGCCTTGGCTATCACCTGCTGACCGAGCTGTGCCATCAGGCAGAAAAGGCCGGCTACTGGACACTGCAGTCCACCGTGCTGCAGGACAACGCTGCCAGCCGCGCCCTGCACACAAAATGCGGCTTTCGCTTAGTGGGCCGCCGGGAACGCATTGCCCGCGACTGTCACGGCCGCTGGCTGGACACATTCTTAATGGAATACCGCGCTGCCGCCAATGAACCGGAAGGCTATAAAAAGCTGTAAGATGCAAAAGAACTCCGCACCCTGTGAGGTGCGGAGTTCTTTTTTGTCCATTGATAAAATGATAAAGGTAAAAACAGGCTTACCACTCTTCGCCGTCGATGTCCACGCTGCCGTCCACCACGGCACCGGCACGGGAACGCTGGAACATGCTTTCCACCACGGCGCAGTACTTATCGGCAAGACAGACGATGACTGCTTCGCGGCAGGTGGGCACATGACGGAAGGTCAGCGGCCACATGTGGCTTGCAATAATGCTCTGTTCCTTTCTGGTAATGCTGAACACCCGCTTTGCATTGACGCAGGCATAACCCGGATGGGAGAAGCCGTGCATCTCAAACAGGCGGCGCAGGCCGTGAAAGGTACCGGTGGTGTGCCAGTCGTACAGATAAAAATCATGCAGCAGGGCACCCACTGCCAGCGAGGTCTCGTCAGCGTGCAGATGCAGACGGCGGTTGAGCCAGAAGCTCACCAGCGCCACATTCTTGCAATGCTGGTAGGTGGTGACAGAGCCGTGCTGGATGTACTCCCGCATCCGCTGCACATCCGGGTGATGATCGTATTTTTCAACGATGGCATAAAGCTGTTCGCGCTCGATCTCAGAAAGCTGCATGCTGCAAAATTTCCTTTCGCTTTAAGGTGATGTTTTCAGGAGCGGAGCTGGACCGGATTGGAATTGCCGAAGTTCTCTGCACTGGAAGGGTTCTCCCGCTTGAGGGAAAAATCTACCAGATACTGCTTGCCGTCGCCCAGTTCTTCCAGCTGGGCCAGTTTTGCCTTTGCGGCGGCTTCGTCTGGGTACCACTGGATCAGGAAGAAATTTTCTTCCTCTACACCGTAGTACAGCCACTGGCCGTCGGCACGCAGCCAGTCGTCCAGATGATCCACTTCTTCGCCGTCCGGCAGGCCAAGGCCTTCTTCGGCATAAAGGTTTTCCGGTTCCACCTGCAGCATTTCGATCACCTGAATGGAGCTTTGCAGGTATTCGTCCTGCGAAACTGTCTTGTCCGAAAGCTCCCATCCGGTGAGAAAAGCCTGCATCATCAGGTCGCGCACAGAGATGCGCGGCAGGGTCGGGTCCATAACCATAGGTATTTCCTTCTTCCTTTAGTTTGTCCCTGCTGACCAGTATACGTCAAAGGCTTATGCAAGTCAACAGTTTAATTGTGAATTTTTTGTAGGTTCGTTCAAATATATCCAGACTTAACAGACGGAAAAGGCAAAAGTGTCTCCCAGCCATTCCACTGCCAGTTCCACCCAGTGATGCCGGTGGCGGCTGGGTTGGTCCACCTCTGCTGTGCTGATGCTGGTACCGTGCACCCCCTTTTCAAACAGATGCGCCTCGCATGGCACACCCGCCCGGTGCAGAGCGTTCACCAGCATCAGGGTGTTCTCCACCGGAACGGTGGCATCCTCCATGGTGGTCCATACGAACACCGGCGGCGTCTGCGGCGTGATCTTATCCTCCAGCCCGAACACCTGCTGTGCCGCCGGGTCGGCGCTGCCCGCCAGCTGCACAAAGCTGCCGCGGTGGGCATACTGCCCTGCCGTGACCACCGGATAGCCCAGAATGACCGCATTGGGCCGGGGCTGGGCCGCTTCGCCGGGAATGTCCAGCACAGCACCGGAAAGGGCCAGGTGGCCGCCCGCTGAAAAGCCGCACACGGCAATTTTTTCCGGCAGGATATGCCACTGGGCCGCGTGCTGCCGCACAAGACCGATAGCCTCGGCCAGCTGGCGCAGCGGCATGTAGTCCTTTGCCTTTTCGCAGATGGCGTAGTCCAGCACGGCGGTGTGGTACCCCGCCGCCGCAAACTGCAGCGCCACCGGGTCGCCCTCGCGGGCACTCACATGGGTATAGCCGCCGCCGGGCACCACCAGCACCAATGGCCGGTCAAGCACATTCGGCATCCGCTCACAGCAATCACGCAGATAAACGGTCAGCGTCCCACCGCCGGCCAGTTCCAGCTGTTTCAGCTGCATGATATTTCCTCCTTTTACAGCATCCTTTGCGGTTCATTATAACACAAAACGAACCATTTTTTAAACTTTTTATGAAAGCCCTTGATTTTTGCTTTTTGTCGGTGTATATTAGCACTCGAAAGTTACGAGTGCTAAGTATTCAAAAGTAATATCCTATTCCGAGTGCTTGGTGCCGAATACAGATAAAAAGAGGTTTTGCATTATGGCTAAGAAAGAATTTCAGGCTGAAAGCAAAAAGCTGATGGATATGATGATCAACTCCATCTACACCAATAAGGAAATTTTCCTGCGCGAGCTGATCTCCAACGCATCGGATGCCATCGATAAGCTCTATTATAAGAGCCTGACCGATCCTTCTGTGGGCATGAACAAGGGCGATTTCCGCATCCTCATCACCCGCGATAAGGAGAACCGCATCCTGACCATTGAGGATAACGGCATCGGCATGACCAAAGAGGAACTTGAGCAGAATCTGGGCACCATTGCTCACTCCGGTTCTCTGGATTTCAAGAAGGACAACAAGGACGAGAACATCGATATCATCGGCCAGTTTGGTGTCGGCTTCTACTCTTCCTTCATGGTAGCCGATAAAGTCACCGTCATTTCCAAGGCTTATGGCTCGGATGAAGCATGGCAGTGGGAGTCCTCCGGTGTGGACGGCTACGAAATGACCCCCGCCCAGAAGGACACCGCAGGCACCCAGATCATCCTGCACATCAAGCCGGATACTGAGACGGACCACTACGACAACTTCCTCGATGAGTACGGCATCGTGGCCATCGTGAAGAAGTACAGCGACTATGTGCGCTATCCCATCCAGATGGAGCGCCAGCACGAGCGCCAGAAGCCGGAACCCGATCCCAAGCCGGAGGATTATAAGCCCGAATGGGAGACTTACACCGAGCTGGAAACTCTGAACAGCATGGTGCCCATCTGGAAAAAGCAGAAGAGCGAAGTGACCGACGAGGAGTACGCGAACTTCTATAAGGAAAAGTTTGGTGATTATACCGACCCCGCCCGCGTCATCGTCAGCCGCACCGAGGGCACTGCAAATTATAATGCCCTGCTGTTCGTGCCCAGCCACCGTCCCTACGACTTCTACACCAAGGATTATGAAAAGGGTCTGGCCCTGTACGCATCCGGCGTGCTCATTATGGAGAAGTGCGCCGACCTGCTGCCCGATTACTTCAGCTTCGTCAAGGGCATTGTGGACAGTCAGGATCTGAGCCTGAACATCAGCCGCGAGATGCTGCAGAAGGACAACCAGCTCAAGCTGATCCACAACGCTCTGGAAAAAAAGATCAAGAACGAGCTGCACGCCATGCTGGCCAATGACCGCGAGAAGTACGAGGAATTCTGGAAAGAGTTCGGCCGTCAGATCAAGTTCGGTGCTTACTCCGACTACGGCATGCACGCCGAGCTGCTGCGCGACCTGCTGCTGTTCTGGTCTGCCAAGGAGCAGAAGATGGTCACTCTGCAGGAGTATGTGGACAAGATGCCCGCTGAGCAGAAGTATATCTACTTTGCTGCCGGTGATTCTACCGACCGTCTGGCAAAGCTGCCCGCCGCTGAGCTGGTCATGGATAAGGGCTATGACGTCCTGCTGCTGACCGAGGACGTGGATGAGTTCTGCCTGCAGATCCTGCGCACCTATCCCCGCAAGGATGCCGAAGGCAAGGACGGCACCGTGGAGTTCAAGAATGTCAACAGCGGTGATCTGGGCCTTGAGACCGAGGAAGAGAAGAAGGCCGCCGAGGACGCTACCGCTGAGAACAAGAGCCTGTTCGATGCCATGAAGGACGCACTGGACGGCAAGGTGAAAGAGGTCAAGGTCTCTACCCGCCTGAAGGATCACCCTGTGTGCCTGAGTGCTGACGGCCCGCTGTCCATTGAGATGGAAAAGGTGCTGTCCAAGCAGCCCGGCAGCGAAGGCGTAAAGAGCGATAAGGTTCTGGAACTGAATGTCAACCACCCCGTGTTTGCCGTGCTCAAGGCCGCACAGGAGGCCGGTGACACCGACAAGCTCAAGAAGTACAGTGCTCTGCTGTACGCACAGGCTCAGCTGATCGAAGGTCTGCCGGTGGATGATCCCGCCGCCTACGCCGAGGCCGTCTGCAGTCTGATGAAGTAACTTTTTCCGGTAGGCAGCAGACTTACTCCCCTGCCGCTTCCACGCACATCAATATTTCCCCCTTAACAAAAAGGCCGTGCTCCGCTATAATAGAGTGGAACGCGGTCTTTTTCTGTTCTTTTGCCGGACAGTCAGGATAAATTGAGAGGTTTTTGCTCATGCAGCCCAAAAAACATTATTTTGCCCACATCCCCACCATTGCCATCTTTATTGTGTTTGCCATGTCGGCACCGTTGGGCGTGCTGCTGTTCATCTTAAAAAGCATCGATAAAAACGCCGAAAAAGAGGAAAAGGCTGCTGCGCAGGCGCAGGCAGACTATCGTTCCGACCTCGGCCCCGCACCTGCGCAGACGGCCCCCCGGCAGGAAAACGAGCCAGCCTACGGCCACGATGTTCCCACCAAAGAGCAGAAGGACGCTAAGGAGCGTCATAAATTCCTTACCACCCTGTGCACCATCGGCGGTGCCGTCTTTCTGTTCGCGGGCTTCAGCACCCTGTTCATGGATGGTGCTGCCAGCATGATGGAAGCCTTTACCGCCATTGCCCAGATGCTGGGCGGCGGTGCTGCTCTGCTGACCGGCCTGCACATGGATCGTACCCGCAAGCTGGAACGCCTGTTGGACAAGATCGCAGGCGACCGCGACAATATTCCGCTGGACGAGCTGTTTGCTGCCGCGGGCATCGATGCCGCAAAGGGCCGCACCGTGGTGGAAAGTGCTATTTCCCACGGTTACTTCGGTGCAGATGCTTACATTGATAACCGCACCAATACTCTGGTAGTGCGCGGCGCGGCTCCCCAGCCGCCCCGGAAACCGAAGCCTGCGCCCGCCCCAGAACCTGCACCAGCGGACCAATATACCGCAATTCTGCAACAGCTGCGGCAGGTCAACGATGCCATCCCGGACCCCGTGATGACCATCAAGATCAGCCGTCTGGAAGCGGTCAGTGCCCGCATCTTTGAGCTGGCAAAGCAAGACCCCGGCAAAAAGGCTCAGCTGCAGAAATTCATGGACTACTATCTGCCCACCGCCCTCAAGCTGCTGAACACCTACGCCAGCCTTCCTGCGCAGGATGTGCAGGGGGAAAACATCGCCGATGTCAAAAAGAACATCGAGCGCAGCATGGACCTGCTGGTGACCGCCTTTGAAAATCAGCTGGACAAGCTGTTCCAGTCCGACGCACTGGACGTTTCGGCAGATGTGGCCGCACTGGAAGGGATGCTGAACATGGACGGCCTGACCGGAAACGAGTTTACAAAATAATATTTTGGGAAACAGGGAAAAGGCCCATGCGCTTTTTCCCTGTTTTTTCAAAGCGCAAATCTCCATGTTGTGCAGGCCTCGTCCGTCCCACGCAAAGCCGTGGATTTGCAGGCATTTTTGCCAATGGTTTTTCCGTTTAATATCTAATTTTATTTCAACTGTCAAATTCCACTCTGTGCGCCAATTTCAGTCTTTTTGCAACTTTTCATCCAGATGCAACAATAACACATGGTTTTTTCTGTCCGGATTTTATATGATAAGGACAGAAGTGTGCAGAGCATCCTGTATGCGGCCCTGCACTGCAGTTCCAACCCGCTCAAAAGGAGGATTATCCTATGATGAAATCTGTTTCCGCATGGAAGCAGGAGCTTTCCAGCGGCGCTCACGCTGCCCGGCTGGCAGCACTTTACTGCTGTGCGCCCGACGAAACTCCTGCACAGGCTGCCCGCTACGAAGCTGTTCTGAATGGTCTGGATGCCACCTTTGGCCCCCATGCTGAAGCTGGTCTTTACAGTGCCCCCGGCCGCACCGAGATCGGCGGCAACCACACCGACCACCAGCATGGCCGCGTGCTGGCCGGCAGCGTGAATATTGATATGATCGCTGCCGCCGCGCCCAACACCCTGAACCAGCTGCGCGTGCAGAGCGAAGGCTACGACCTGTGTGTGATCGGCCTTGATGACCTTGCTGCCCGCAAGGAAGAGGAAAACACTACCCTCTCTCTGCTGCGCGGCGAATGCGAAGCCTTCCGTCAGCGCGGTGCAAAGCTGGCCGGTCTGGATGTGTACATTTCCTCCAACGTGCCCAAAGGCAGCGGCGTTTCTTCCTCCGCTGCCTTTGAAGTGCTGATCGGCGTGATCCTGAATGACTGCTTCATGACCGATAAAGTCTCCCCCATCGAGATCGCGCAGATCGGCCAGTGGGCAGAAAATGTCTACTTTGGCAAGCCCTGCGGCCTGATGGATCAGATGGCTTCCAGCGTTGGCAATATTATTACCATTGATTTTGCGGACCCTGCCCACCCGAATGTGGAGCCGGTGGCCGTGGATTTCTCCAAGGCAGGCCTTGCCCTGTGCATTCTGGATTCCTGCGCAGATCATGCCGACCTGACCGACGAATATGCCGCTGTGCCCGCCGAGTGCCGCGCCGTGGCTGCTGTGTGCGGCGGCGAAGTGCTGCGGGATGTGCCGTTCGAGACCTTCCTTGCAAAGCTTCCGGAGTGCCGCAAGCAGTGCGGCGACCGTGCCGTGCTGCGCGCCTTCCATATCTATGCCGATAATGACCGCGTGGCAAAACAGGTAGCTGCCCTGCGCGAGGGCGATTTTGACACTTTCCTGCGTCTGGTCAACGAGTCCGGCCACAGCAGCTGGGAATACCTGCAGAACGTGATCCCCGCCGGTTACAAGGAGCATCAGGAGATGGGCGTGACCATTGCAGCTGCCAAGCATTATCTGAACGGCAAGGGCGCTGTGCGCGTGCACGGCGGCGGCTTTGCCGGTACGGCTCAGGCCTTTGTGCCGGTGGAAATGCTGGCCGACTTCAAGGCCCACATGGAAGCCATCCTTGGTGAGGGCCGCTGCCATGTGCTGAGCATCCGCCCGGAAGGAGGCGCAGTGCTGTGATCTCTACCGCCATTCAGCAGCTCGTGAATTACGGGCTGGACACCGGCCTTATCCTGCCCGATGATGAAATTTACATCCGCAACCAGCTGCTTATGACCATGCAGCTGGACGACTTTACCGCGCCGGAGGGCGAGGTGTGCTATACCGATCTGGAAAGCATCCTCAAAACGCTGGTAGATGATGCCGTTGCCCGCGGTGTGTGCGAGGACAACTCCACCGCCCGCGACCTGTTCGACACAAAGCTCATGGGCGTATTGACCCCGCGGCCCAGCATCGTGCGCGCCAATTTCGAGGAACGCTACGAAAGCGAAGGCCCGCAGGCCGCAACCGACTGGTTCTATAAATTCAGTCAGGACACCGATTATATCCGCCGCTACCGCATCAAACGCGACCTGAAATGGGTCACCAAGACCCCCTACGGCGATCTGGATATCACCATCAACCTCTCGAAGCCCGAAAAAGACCCCAAGGCCATTGCCGCCGCCAAACTAGCTCCCCAGAGCGCCTACCCCAAGTGCCAGCTTTGCGCCGAGAACGAAGGCTATGCAGGCCGCATGAACCACCCCGCCCGCGAGAATCACCGCATCATCCCTCTCACCATCAACGACAGCGCTTGGAACCTGCAGTACAGCCCCTACGTCTACTACAACGAGCACTGCATCGTGTTCAACAACCAGCACACTCCCATGAAGATCGAGCGTGCTACCTTCCGCAAGCTGCTGGATTTCGTGGGCCTGTTCCCCCACTATTTCGTGGGCAGCAACGCCGACCTGCCCATCGTGGGCGGCAGCATTCTCAGCCACGACCATTTCCAGGGCGGCCACTATGAATTCGCTATGGCAAAGGCTCCCGTCGAGAAGAAGTGGGTCTTCCCCGGTTTTGAGGATGTGGATGCCGGTATCGTGCACTGGCCCATGAGCTGCATCCGCCTGACCAGCGAGGATGATGCCCGTCTTGTGGAGCTGGCCGATAAAATTCTGACCGCATGGCGCGGCTACTCGGACGAAAAATGCTTCATCTTTGCCGAGACCGACGGCGAGCCACATAACACCATCACCCCCATTGCCCGGATGCGGGACGGCAAGTATCAGCTGGATCTGGTGCTGCGCAACAACATCACCACCCCGGAGCATCCGCTGGGCGTGTTCCATCCCCATGCAAAGCTGCATCACATCAAAAAGGAAAACATCGGCCTGATCGAGGTCATGGGCCTTGCCGTGCTGCCCAGCCGCCTGAAAAAGGAGCTGTTTGAGCTGGCCGATGCACTGGTGGCCCGCACCCCGGTAAGCCAGTATCCGGAAGAACTGCAGAAGCACGCCGAGTGGGCCGAGGATATTCTTGCCCGCCACCCGGAACTGAACGGCGACACCGTGCACCTCATCCTGCAGGACGAGGTGGGCCATGTGTTCGCTCAGGTATTGGCCGATGCCGGTGTCTATAAAATGGACGAGGCTGGCCGCGCAGGCTTTGTGCGGTTCCTTGCAAGCGTGCAATAATCTATTAAAAAACGCTCTCCCCCTTTCCCCCGCCGGTATGCCTTGCCGACGGGGGATTTTTATTGTTCAGTGGAGGTTCCAAGCCGTTTTCAGTCCCGTAACACAGCACAAAAAAGCCGCCTTTCGTGCCAATTAGCACAAAAAGCGGCTTTTTATCGTCTTATTTCAGGAGCAAAGAGCCTTGCGGAAGGTTATTCCGGCAGATCCTCTTCGTTCTCCAGGCTGTGCCAGACGTTCTGGACATCATCATTGTCTTCCAGCGCATCCAGCAGCTTGCCCATCAGCTTCAGCTGGTCGGGGTCGGTCAGGCGGGTGGTGGTCATGGGCACCATGGCCAGATCGTCGGAGAGGATCTCGTAGCCCTTCTCCTCCATGGCCTTGACCACAGCAGAATAGTTTTCGGGATCGGTGGTGATCTCGGCTGCATCCTCGCTGGCATCGAAGTCCTCGGCACCAGCATCCAGAGCATCCATCATAGCCTCGTCGGCATCCTTATCTTCCAGAGAGATGTCAATGACACCCTTCTGGCTGAACAGGAAGCCCACGCAGCCCATAGCACCCAGATTGCCGCCGTTCTTGTCGAAGTAGTGGCGCAGGTCGGCAGCGGTACGGTTGCGGTTGTCGGTCAGGGTCTCCACCATGACAGCAACGCCGCCGGGGCCGTAGCCTTCGTAGGTGATTGCTTCATACTCGGTCTTATCGCCGCCCTCAGCCTTCTTGATGATGCGCTGGATGTTATCGTTGGGCACGCTCATGCGCTTTGCCTTGGCGATCAGGTCAGCCAGCTTGCTGTTGGAAGCAGGGTTCGGGCCGCCGGTACGCACGGCAACGCTGATCTCGCGGCCGATCTTGGTAAAGACCTTTGCCTTTGCGCCATCGGTCTTTTCCTTCTTGCGCTTAATATTGTTCCATTTGCTATGTCCAGACATGGGAAAGAGCCTCCTGTATATTCTCAAATCTCCGCCTGCGGGCAGACGGGCTGTGGTCGCCCGCATTGTGGCAGCACACAAAATCTAACTCTATTATTGTAGCACAACCGGGCAGAGCGTTCAAGCCTTATCCGCCCGGTTTTCAGCATTCTGCGCGGAAAAATGCGCTTTTTCTGCCCGTTCACAGCAGTCGCAGCGCCTTGGGATAATGGTTTTTCACCCGCCCGCCGGATACCTTGCCGCCGCCCAGCGGCCAGCCGTCCACCGTCACGCAGCACCAGCCGTCAGCAGCGATGCGGGCTTCCACCTCACGGCCGGAAAGATACTCCACGCAGCGCGGGTCATCAAGGGTGAGTTCTTCGCGGTTTACGCACTGTGCGCCAAATGCCGTGAACAGATGGTGCTCCGGTACAAAGCGGCCTTTCTGCACGCTGCCCACAAATACGCCCGCCCGCAGCACATGCAGGTTCGTCTGCGGGAACGGCACCGGCAGCAGCACACCGCCGCCGTGCACCACAGCCGGGCGGTCAACCAGCGCCGGGAAATACTGCCCGGCAAACGCGTGCCATGCTGCAAGGCTCTGGGCAGGACTTGTCTCCCCTGCCTGTGCTTCGCGGCTACGCTTGTCACCCTGCACCGCTTCCCGGCAGGCACGGGCATTCTCGCGGCGGGCACTGCGGGCATCCGGGGTCCTGGCAGGCTTGCCGCCCTTCCCCTTGGCCTTTTTGCCCGCAGCTTCCGCTGCTGCCAGCCAGAGCTGTTCTTCGGCAGTGTACTCGCCCTCTGCGGGCAGAACGCGCGGAGTGCCAGCTTTGACGAGCCGGGCCATAAAGTGGCCCTCGCCGCCCTGACAGGGCCAGATACGGCGCACCTTGCTCACATCCAGCGGCAGGCCGCCGGTGCGGTTGGCTTCGCCCTCACTGCCAAAGGTGTAGTCCACATTGCCAAGCGCATCCGCAAGGGTGAACTCCGGGTGGCGCTGCAGGAACGCCGCCACCTGTCCCTCATCCTCCTCGGGTGCAAAGGTGCAGGTGGAATACACCAGCTGCCCGCCCGGGGCCAGCACAGCGGCTGCACAGTCCAGAATTTCTGCACCCAGCTCAGCACACTGCTTCACCAGCGCTTCACAGTGCTGCTGACGGGCCACCGGCTCCTTGCGGAACATTCCCTCGCCGGAACAGGGCGCGTCCACCAGCACCCGGTCAAAAAATTCCGGCAGCGCATCCGCAATGCGGGCAGGTGCTTCGTTCAGCACCACCGCATTGGGCACGCCCATGCGTTCCAGATTGCTTTTCAGGATATCCGCACGAGCTGCAACGTATTCGTTGCTCACCAGCACACCCCGGCCCTGCAGCGCCGCCGCCAGCTGGCTGCTTTTGCCGCCGGGCGCGGCGCACATGTCCAGCACACGCATCCCGGGCTGCACGCCCAGCAGCGGTGCCGCCGAGGACGCAGACGGCTCCTGCGAGTAGAACACGCCCGCATGGTGGTACGGATGCCGCCCGGGCCGGAATTTCAAATCATCCGGCTGATGCACCACGAATGCCGCCTTGCAAAAGGGCGATGCTTCCAGTGGGAAATCGGCTTTTGCGGCAAACTGCTCCGGTGAGCTGCGCAGGGCCGACACCGTTACGCCGCGCTCCGCCGTTTCCTGCGGGGCTGCATACAGGACATCGAACCGGTCTCCCAGCAGAGCGCGCTCCCGCTGTTCAAAATATTCCATGGGCATTCTGCATTCCTCCTGTGGGATGTATAAAGCCGCCGTCCGCGGCCAAACTAGGTCTTGTGAGGGGCACACCGCCCCGCACGGAAAACCGAAAGGAGATCATTCACTATGGCAACCGAAAACCGCAGCAATAACTGCAAGAATCAGACCTCGAACCGCACGTCCAACCAGACCACCAACAGCGCCACCAACGAGCACAAGCACCCCAACCAGTACACCAAGGGTGCCGACGATGAGAGCGCCAAGAACTCCACGAGCAGCCGTTCCAGCAACGCCAAAAACAGCCGCTAACGCTGCCCTTCGCGCCTGATGGACCACGGGCGCGAACCTCTGATCTTTCTCAAATCGCAAAGCCCGCTGCCCTCCGGCACTGTTTTCCAGTGCGGAAAGCAGCGGGCTTTCGCGTCAGAAGTTGTTTTTATAGTCAGGGTGCGCCGAATGGGCGCGGCTTTTTGCCGCCAGCCAAGGCGGTTTTCCGCAGCAATCCTGATGGATTGCAAGGAAGAGCAACGCAGTATGGCAGCAAAAAGACCGTTCAGGCGGTGTGCAATGATTATGAAAGCAACTTCTCAGGTCTCGTTGGGGTCGAACTGCTGCCACAGTGTTTCAAACAGCTCGTGCACACGGCCCAGCTGACCGTTCAGATACAGCCAGCCCAGCAGGCACTCGAAGCCGGTGGAAGCACGGTATTCCTCCGGGGAAGCGTGCTTTGCCACGCTGGCCTTGCTGGCGTTGCGGCCCCGCTTGAACACGGCCAGTTCGTCCTCAGTGAACAGCGGCTCCAGCAGCTGTTCCTCCCGGAACTGTGCCCGGGCCGAGACGTATTTGACCTTTTCTGCGTTGAGCTTTCCGGCAGACAGGCGGTGATGCTCCACCAGACGCTGTCGCACCAGCAGTTCCAGCACGCTGTCGCCCACAAAGGCCAGCGCCAACGGGCTGAGCTCCCGCGGGTCGATCTTTTCAGGTTCGTTCATAAATATTCTCCAACCCTCTCAGACTCGCATCCGCTCGCCAGCTCCCCCGAAAGGGGGAGCTTTTATTGCACGTACTTTTTAGATGCGTGAAACCTCGCCCTTCGGGAGAGGTGGCAGCGCGGCAGCGTTGACGGAGAGGGTTCTTCTTTAGAAGATATAATCGAACTGGTAATCGCCAATGAGGATGGTGTCGTTCTCCTGCACGCCCTTTGCCACCAGAGCGTCCAGAATGCCGCTCTCGCCCAGCTGACGCTGGAAGAACTGCAGGCTTTCGTAGTCGTCCACATTGCTGCCGGCCAGAATGTATTCCAGCCACGGGGCTTCCACGCTCCATACATGGGCTTCCATGCGCTTGATCTCAAACGCACGGTCGTTGGCCTTGGGTTCGGGCTTCTTGTACTCGGGAGCAAACACCGGCACCGGCGGGATATCCTTCAGGCGGTTATACACGAGGCCCGGCAGTTCCTTCACGCCCTGCATCGTAGCGGCAGAGATGGGCACAAAGGTCAAGCCCTTGCCCTCCACATACTTGCGGAAAGCTTCGATCTGCTCCTCGGTGGCCAGATCGCACTTGTTGCCAATGACGATCTGCGGGCGCTCAGCCAGCACAGGGCTGAACTTTGCCAGCTCCTCGTTGATCTTTTCAAAATCCTCAATGGGTTCACGGCACTCGCTGCCAGAAACATCCACTACATGCAACAGCAGGCGGCAGCGCTCCACATGGCGCAGGAAGTCATGTCCCAGACCGATGCCCTCGCTGGCACCCTCGATCAGGCCGGGGATGTCGGCGCAGACAAAGCTTGCGCCCTCCGCCACGGATACAACGCCCAGCGTGGGCACCAGCGTGGTGAAGTGGTAGTTTGCGATCTTAGGCTTGGCTGCGCTGATGGTGGAAATGAGGGTGGACTTACCCACATTGGGGAAGCCGATCAGACCCACATCGGCGATCAGCTTCAGCTCCAGCGTCACCTGAATGTCTTCGCCGGGCATACCGGGCTTTGCAAACTTGGGGATCTGTCGGGTGGGAGTGGCAAAATGCGCATTGCCGTAGCCGCCGCGGCCACCCTTTGCAATGGTGACTGGGGTGTGGTCGGACAGGTCCGCAATGACAAGGCCGCTCTCGGTGTCCTTGATGACGGTGCCCAGCGGCACCTTGATGACAAGGTTCTCCGCGTTTTTGCCGTGGCACAGGCTTGCACCGCCCTTGCCGCCCTCCGGGGCCACATACTTGCGCTTATAGCGGAAATCCATCAGGGTGGTCAGGTGATCGTCCACCACAAAGATGATATCGCCGCCGCGGCCGCCGTCGCCGCCGTCCGGGCCGCCAGCGGCCACGAATTTTTCACGGTGAAAGCTCACCGCACCGTCGCCGCCCTTGCCCGCGTGGAGCCATATCGTGGCGATGTCGATAAAGTTGGTTTGTGCTGCCATACAGCCCCTCCTTAGTTTTATATGTTCGTTTATTCCCCTTCCCTTGCCGGGAACTCCTTCCGGCATCGCTGCACGATGCCACCTTCCTCAAGGAGGGAGGCTTTAAGGCCCCCTCCCCGAGGGGGCTGTCGCCACAGGCGACTGGGGGAGTTTCTGCCAGACAGTCAAAAAGAGAATTCTTCATCAAAAAGAGCCGGGCCACGAGGGTCCGGCTCTCTACGTTTTGCAGTTATCCGAAAGAAGTTACTGCTTGACGCTGCACTTCTTGCCGTCTTTACCCACGCGCTCGAAACGGACGGTACCGTCCACCAGAGCAAACAGGGTGTCATCGCTGCCCTTGCCAACGTTCTCACCCGGCATGATGTGGGTGCCACGCTGACGAACCAGGATGTTGCCGGCCAGAACGAACTGACCGTCTGCACGCTTGGTGCCCAGACGCTGTGCTGCGGAATCGCGGCCGTTCTTGGTGCTGCCTACGCCCTTTTTATGTGCCATTGTAATTTACCTCCTTAGCCGTTGATCGCAGTGATCTCAACCTTGGTGAAGGGCTGACGATGGCCCATACGGCGAGCACTGTGCTTCTTTGCGCGATAGGTGATGATGTTCAGCTTCTTGCCCTTGCCATTCTTGATGACCTTGGCAGTAACGGTAGCACCCTCAACAACGGGAGCGCCAACCTTCACAGAACCCTCCTCGCCAATAGCGAGAACCTGATCAAACTTCACTTCGGAGTCGGCCTCAACGTCCAGCTTTTCGATGTAGACGATGTCGCCCTGCTCCACGCGGTACTGCTTACCGCCGGTAACAATGATTGCGTACATTTTGTTCATTCCTTTTCGTTGTACTCGCTGGTCGTAAAGGCAGGCCCTTACACTGGGCCATTTCAGGCGCCCACACCATGCGGCTAGAATATTATAGCAAAAAAACGATGGAAATGCAAGAGGGATTTTCCTCTTTCCGAAGGATTTTTTATTTTTCCGTCTTCCCGCTTTCCGCGATGGTGCGTTTTACTTCGGCATTATACGCTTCGGTGCGCTCCACGAAGAGCTTGCGCGGGCTGGAAGCCAGTAGTTCAGTATCTGTATCCGTCATCAGACCGATAACAGTTTTTTCTTTGCTCAGCTTATTGACTGCGGCTTTGTTGTCCGCCGTCATTGCCAGCTTTACCATCAGGGGCTTGTCCTTGAACTTGTGGGTGAAGTAAATTTCCGCAGCCACACCGACTACCACAGCGATACCTGCCACCAGCTGGGATACCCGCAGACCAATGGAGGGCACCAGCATCAGACTGTCGGTGCGCAGGGCTTCGATCCAGAAGCGGCCCGCGCCGTACCAGATCATATACCGCAGGGCAATGTCACCGTTGAACTTGCGCTTTTTAATGTAACGGAACAGCAGGAGAAAGCCCACGAAGCACCAGATGCTCTCATACAGGAAGGTGGGATGCACCGGCAGATTCGGGTCAATGGTCACGCCGCTCTGGGCCGTGACTGTGCTGCCCATCAGGTAAGCGCGGGTCGTTTCGCTGAACATGCCCCACGGCAGGGTGGTATTGCAGCCGAAGGCCTCCTGATTGAAGAAGTTGCCCCAGCGGCCGCAGCCCTGTCCCAGCAGAAAACCCATAGCGGTCAGGTCGAACATGGGCAGCACCGGCACGCCCCGCCATTTGCAGGCAAGGCCTCCGAACAGAAAGCCGCCGATGATGCCACCGTAGATGGCAAGGCCGCCATCCCGAATGGCGATCATCTTCCAGATGCTTTCGTATTTAAAGGGTGCCATGGCCACATAGTAAGCGCGGGCGCTGACAATGCCCAGCACGATGCCAATCAAAATCACGTCCACCATGCTGTCCGGGTCCACGCCGAACTCGATGCTGTGGCGGAACGCAAATACCAGCGCCAGACAGATGCCAAAGGCAATGCACACGCCATACCAGTAAATATTGAACCCGCCAATGGAAAGGGCCACGCGGTTGATCTCAAAGCTCAGGCCCAGCCCCGGGAACTGCACCAGATTTGTCATTCTGCTTCCTCCTCGTTCTCGGCCAGCGGCGCAGTGCCATCTGGCAAAATATCCATCACAGCCATGCGGTCGGTGCTGAGGATGTGCTGCAGCGCAGCGTCCGCATCCTCGGCAGTCAGCCCTGCCAGCATGGTGATCTGCTGCGCCACCGTCTGGCCGGAGAGGGCAAAGTCTGCCATCTGGCTGGCCGAGTCCTCCACATTTTCCAGATTTTCGATCAGCTGGCCGTACTTTTCGTTCTTGCACAGGGTAAAGATCTCCCGGTCCACACCCGCGGCACGGATGCGGGCGATCTCGTCCAGAAGCATCTGCTTCACGGCATCGGGGGCATCGCTCTCGCCGGTGAACAGGATGCAGCAGCAGCCGTCCACCCGCAGCACTTCCCCGCCAAAGCCGGGGTTCACAAGGCCTCCGTCGTACAGACGGCGGTACAGCGGCGACATGCCGCCTGTGATGCAGCTCAGGATCAGATCATACAGCGCTTCAGTGCGCAGATCGTTCGGGGGCAACGGCTTCTCCTTGAAGCCCACGCCGAAGCAGGGCTTGGACACCGGCATTTTCAGGGTCTTATGGGCTGCCGCCAGCGTCATGGGTTCCGGCTTCCACAGCCGCTGCACTCTTTCGGTGCTGCGCGGTCTCATCAGGCCGTGGCGCTCACAGGCAGCCAGGATCTGCTCCATGGTAGTGTTGCCGGCAGCCGCCAGCACCATATTGCCCGGTGCATAGAAGGCTTTGCAGCTGTCGTAAAGCATCTCCGGCGTGATCTCAGCAATGCTCTCCACCGTGCCCGCGATATCGCTGCGGATGGGATGCTCGTGGTACAAGCACTCGAACAGGCCGGTGATGAGCCGCCAGTCCGGGCTGTCATCGTACATTTTGATCTCCTGCCCGATGATGCCCTGCTCCTTGGCGATGGTCTGCTCGGTAAAGTACGGATGAGTCACCATGCCCAGCAGCACATCCAAGCTTTCGTCCAGCTGCTGGGTCGCAGTGAACAGGTAGCAGGTGCGGTCAAAGCTGGTAAATGCGTTGGCATTGGCACCGGTCTTGGCATACTTTGCAAAGGCATCGCCGTCCTGATCTTCAAACATCTTGTGCTCGAGGAAGTGTGCCACGCCTGCAGGCAGATGCACCTCTTTGCCGTCCAGCCGGAAATCCCGGTCAATGGAGCCAAAGCGGGTAGCAAAAATGACATGGGTGCTGGAATAGCCCGGCATGGGCCGCACGATAACGGTCAGTCCGGAGGGCAGGGTCTGCCACTGGTCAGCCACGGTCTTTTCCAGCAAGGTCTGGTTATTCTGCGGCATGAGCGGCCACCTCCTTTGTGAGCAGATAGCTGACCGAGAGGGTCAGTTTGCGCAGGATGGCGCGCACGTCGTCCTTGGTCACGGCCTGCAGAGCGGCGCGGGCTTCGGCGGGTGTCTGCACCTTGGCCGGGTCGCCGCCGCGCAGCACTTCAATGTAATACCATGTCTCGATGCCGCCCAAGGTATCCTCTACCCCCTGCATCCCGCTCAGCAGACCCCGACGGCAGTCCTCAAATTCATCGTCGGTGATGGGGCCATCGCACAGGTCGGCCAGTTCCTTCAAGATGGCCCGCTCTGCCCGGGCTGCGTCGGCGTGCTCCACGCCGCTGTTCACAGCCATGCTTCCGGTAAAGCTCTGGAACGAGGACGAGCAGTAGTAGCACAGGTGGTCACGCTCGCGCACATTCAGGAACAGGCGGCTGGTCACACTGCCGCCGTACAGCGCCATGGCAAGGCGCACAGCAGCCAGCTGTTCGGTGCGCATGGGTTCGCCCAGCGTGAACAGCATACAGAGCTTCGCCTGCACCATATCATAGGTTTCGGTTTTGTGCACCGGCTCCCGGCGGGGCATGGCAATGTTTTCCGCCAGCGGCAGCGGTGCACGGTCAATTGCCGCAAGCTCTGCCAGCAGTGCATCCTTTACCGCAGCGGTCTGCTCTGCCGTGCAGCCCAGCACGATCAGTTCAATGTTGGCGGTGCGCAGCATCTCGTAATAGGCTGTGGTAAGCTGTTCCGGTGTCAGACCTTCCACCTCTTCCAGATAGCCCTCCTGCCGCACACCCGCCGGGCTGTCGCCAAAGAATTCCCGGTTGGCCTGATGCAGGCAGTAAAGGCGCTTATCGTTGATTTCATCTTCCAGCGCCTTTTTCAGCATCTGCTTTTCAATGCCCACGGCTTCCGGATCAAAAGTGCCGCCCACAAAATACGGGTGAAAGGCCGCACCCAGTGCAATGGATGCATATTCCCTTGTAAGGGTCTCCCCTTCCAGCGCAAACTGATCCTTGATGCCGGTAACACTAACACACAGGTTGTGGCTGCAGCCCATGGGCCGGGCATCCACTGTGAGGTCTGCACCGTAGAGCTTGGCCAGCTTTTTGGTCAGGCGGGTCATATCCGGGCAGTCGGCATAGCCGCGCTCCAGCACCAGCGGCAGCAGCGCATGTGCTGTGGCCGTTTCCCGCTTTGCCGGAAAGGCAAAGTGGACGCTGGTGCGGCAGCGGTTGAATTTTTCCGCCGGGTCACAGGAAAGATGCACACCCGGCGCAATGAGAGTACGTTCCAATTTGTTCCTCCGCCCTGCTTTCACAGGGAGCTTTTATTTTTATGATGCCTTCTGCAAGGCAAGAAATTCTTCCAGACTCAGGCCGCTGGCACGGATGGCAAGGGCATTTTCAACGCCCACATACCGCCAGTGCCACGGCTCAAACACCACGCCGGTAGCAGCCTGCCTGTCCTGCGGATAGCGCAGGATAAAGCCGTATTCGGCGGCGTAGGCGGTGAGCCACTCGTAGGCGCGGGTCGTATCAAAGCCGGTATCACGGGTCGGGTAGTCCGTACTGAGGATATCCGCCGCATAGCCGGTGCCGTGATCATTGCATTCCGCAGGCGGCTGGATATCTGCCGCAAGGCTGGCGGCTTCTTCCTCGGTTTTGCCCTTTTCCAGATACTGCTGCTTCTGCGTCTCATAGGCCGCGCTGCGGGCATCTGCGTCCTGATAGCCTGCCGTCAGCACCAGTGCAACGCCGTCCTCGGCCGCAGCCGCAGCCATTTTCTGGTAGGCTGCAGCCGCTTCAGCTTCCAGTTGGATACCGCTGGCTTCATCGGCATCGGCAAGGGCCGGAGAGGGTTCCTCGGCAAAAGGCAGATTGGTGTTCACCAGCACAAAGCGCTCATCGTCAGCATCAAAGCTGTAGCCGGTGCCATCGTAGCTGGCCGCATCAAAGCTCTGCGGCCCTGCAAGCATGGCGTTCACCTTTGGCAGCAGCCAGAGGATGCCTTTGGTCATAAGCGCCACAATGACGGCGCAGACGAGAATGAGAATGGCCCAGTTGCGGGCCAGCCGCAGCCGCTTGCGGCGCTTCCACTGAGCGCGGGTCAGGCGGGGCTTTGCAGCATTTCTATCAGTCGGTTCCATGGTGCGTTGCAGCTCCTTTTGCAGAATTTGCAGCGCACTGCGCCGCACAGATACAGTGTATATTATACACCCCTTTGCATTTTGTGTAAACGCCGGAAGTGTAAAATAAGTATGACCGAAAAAACTCCTTCCGTCTGCTCGCACGCTCGCATCCACCTCCCTCAATGAGGGAGGCTCTGGCGAAACAGAAAAGTTTCCCGCTCTGCCAAAGGCCCCCTCTCAGAGGGGGCTGTCGCCGCAGGCGACTGGAGGAGTTTTCCACGCAAAAATGCCGCACCACCTAAAAGGCGATGCGGCATTCCTATATTTTTATTTAATCAAACAGCATATCGTGGATCGCAGAAACAGCCTTGTCGGCATCGTCGCGGTTGATGATGCAGGAGATCTTGATCTCGCTGGTGGAGATCATCTTGATGTTGATGTTGTTGTTGGACAGTGCCTCAAACATCTTGGAAGCAACGCCGCTGTGGCTCTGCATACCGGCACCCACAATGGAGACCTTGGCGCAGGTGGTGTCCACGCTCACATCGTTGAAGTGTGCGCTCTCCTTCAGCACGCGCATGGCCAGATCGGCTTCGCCCTCAGAGCAGGTAAAGCTGATATCCTTCTTGCCGTCACGGCCAGTGGACTGCAGGATGATGTCCACGTTGATGTTCTTCTGGGCCAGCAGACCGAAGATCTTGAAGCTCATGCCCGGCTCATCGGGAACGTTCAGAATCGTGATAACAGCAACATCAGTGTCTTTTGCGACACCCTTGATCAGCATACCTTCCATGTCTTTTGTAACCTCCTTGACCACCGTACCGGGCACGGGATTCAGGCTGGAGAGCACCTCCAGCTCCACATTATACTTTTTGGCCAGCTCCACGCTGCGGTTGTTCAGCACCTGTGCACCCAGAGATGCCAGCTCCAGCATCTCGTCAAAGGTGATCTCATCCAGCTTGCGGGTGTTGCGCACCTTGCGCGGGTCGGCCGTGTAAACGCCTTCCACATCGGTAAAGATCTGGCAGCGGTCTGCGTGCAGGGCTGCTGCAATGGCAACAGCGCTGGTGTCGGAGCCGCCGCGGCCCAGAGTGGTGATGTCATCCATCTTGTTCAGGCCCTGGAAGCCCGCCACAACGACCACACGGTTGCGCTCCAGCTCAGAAGAGATGCGCTCTGTCTCCAAGCGGGTGATGCGCGCCTTGGTATAGGCGCGGTCGGTGCGGAAGCCAGCCTGCCAGCCGGTCAGGCTGATGGCATGGCAGCCCAGCTCATTCAGTGCCATGGCCAGCAGCGAAATGCTGATCTGCTCGCCGCTAGCCAGCAGCATATCCATTTCACGGGCCGAAGGGTTGTGGGTGATCTCCCCAGCCTTGGCGATCAGGTCATCGGTGGTATCGCCTTGAGCGGACACCACCACAACTACGTCATTGCCCGCGTTGTGGGTGTTTGCCACAATGCGTGCCACGTTGAAGATACGGTCACGGTCCTTCACCGAAGAACCGCCGAACTTCTGTACGATCAACGCCATATCTTGTCACTCTCCTCTTTTTGTCCCTTTGTCAAAAGGGGGTACACCGGGCGGAAGCGGTCAGCAGCGCCTTGCACTTTCCTTACCCATTTATCATTCCACCGTTGCGCCGGTGTTATCGGCATCCAAACGCAGCAATGTAAATGCTTCACATCCGTCCAGACCTTCCAGCAGCTCCAGACCCTTTTCCAGCTTGGAATAGAACTTTTCGGCCTCCGCCTTTTCCGCTACGGCCATCACGGTGCTGCCCGCACCGGAAACGTAAACAGCCTTTGCACCACACAGGCGTGCCATATCGAACACTTCCTTGGAGCCGGGCATCAGCGGCATACGGTAGGGCTGGTGCAGCTTATCCTCGGTGGCAATGGCCAGCAGATCATGTCTGCCCTCGCAGAAGGCGGCGGGCACCAGCGCAGCGCGCGAAAGATTATATACCGCGTCCTTGTGGGAGACCTCTTTGGGCAGGGCCGCACGAGCGGCTTCCGTCAGCAGCTTGTAGTCCGGCACGATGGCGGCGAAGCACAGCGTTTCATCCACATTGCGCTTGACCGAGTACACCTTGCCATCCTCGAACACGCTGCTGGTCAGGCCGCCCAGAAGAGCCGGGGCCACGTTATCCGGGTGGCCCTCGATGGAGGTAGCCAGCGTGAGCAGCTCCTGCGTGTTGAGCACATTGCCCAGCATCCGGTTTGCACCCAGCAGTCCCGCAATGATGCAGGCCGAGGAAGAACCAAGGCCGCGCGCCATGGGGATGGGATTCGTCTGGGTGATCTTGAGGGGCGGGATCTGCTTGCCCACCTTCTCAAACAGCCCCTTTGCCGAACGGTACACGAGGTTCGATTCACCGCGCGGGATGCGGGTACCGTCCGCAGACGAGATATCCAGCACTTCGCTCTCTTCAAAGGTGACCGTATTATACAGCGTCACCGCCAGACCCAGCGCATCAAAGCCGGAGCCGATGTTTGCACTGGTGGCCGGGACAGAAACCTTGATCTTCATAGCCGCCGCACCTTTCCTTATTCCGTTATCAGTTTTCTTCCGGCAGACGCTTAAGCACCAGCTTCACGCTGCCGCCCACGGCTTCCACCTTGCGGGCTGCTTCGGCCAGTGCCTTTTCGTCGGCTCGCTCCACAAAGTAAGCGCAGCCTTCGTAGCGTTCGTCCACCACCCTGCCATAGCCGTAGATGGCTTCCACCACCGCCGGAGCAATGCCTGCTACACGCACATAATATGCAGCAGGAGCCGGGTCGGTGAGCATTCCCTCCACCGGCTCAGCAGGCTGCCAGAACAGGCTGTCGTGCACCTTGGAGCCATGCTTCAGGGCATCCACAACGTCGGCCACCACGGCGCTGGCGGTGGGCAGCTTGCCTGCGCCCTTGCCGTAGAACACCACGTCGCCCAGCATATCGCCCTTGACCAGCACTGCATTGAACACATCGTCCACGCTGGCCAGCTGGTTTGCCTTGGGCACCAGACACGGCTCCACACCGGCAGCCACGCTGCCGTCCTTGCCGCGCTTCATCCATGCGATCAGCTTGATCACACAGCCCAGCTTTTCCGCCGCTTCCACATCTGCCGTGGTAATGGCACGGATGCCGCGGGTGGGAATGTTCTGGGGGTAGATCTGATGGCCGCACACCAGCGAGGACAGAATGGCGATCTTGCGGCAGGCATCACGGCCGTCCACATCGTCGCTGGGGTCCTTCGTCTCGGCGTAGCCCAGCTCCTGCGCGATCTTCAGCGCATCGTCAAAGCCCAGATTTTCGCGCACCATCTTGGTGAGCATGAAGTTGGTGGTGCCATTCACGATGCCCTCCACCTCGGTGATGACGTTTGCCGCCAGACACTGGTGCATCGGGGTGATGATGGGCGTACCGCCGCCCACAGAAGCCTCGAACAGGAAGGCACAGCCGTGCTCTTTGGCAAGGCCCAGCAGCTCTGCGCCGTAGGTGGCCACCATCTCCTTGTTGGAGGTGCATACGCTGCGGCCGCTCTCAAGGCAGGCCTTTACATACGGATACGCAAAGCGGGTGCCGCCGATGGTCTCCACCACCACCTTGATCTCCGGGTCTTCCAGAATGGTATCGAAGTTCTTTATAAACAGGTGTGCATCCGGATGGTTTGAAAAATCCTTCGGGTCAAGGATGTACTTGACCTCCACCGGCTCACCTGCACGGCGGGAGACACCCGCAGCGTTGCGGCACAGTACCTCGTACACGCCGCTGCCCACCGTGCCAAAGCCCAGAATTGCAATTTTAGCCATTGTTGTTCTCCCTCGTTTTCTGAAGACTGCTTACAGATTGTACCCGCAGTGCACACCTACCACCATACGCTGACGCGAAAGTTTTTCGGTCAGCTCTTCGGGAGTCATCTGCATGGTATCGGTGCGGATGGTGACTGCCACCAGTGCGGCACCGTTTTCCGGTGTGGACTGGTTGATGGTCACAATGCTTGCACCTGCGGCGCTGATGCCGGCCAGCAGGCTCTGCAGTGCACCGGTCTCGTCCCGCAGAGTAGCCATGACGGTGATCACCTCACGGCCATTCTCGGAGTCAAAAATGCAGTCCTTATACTTATAAAAAGCGCTGCGCGAAAGATCGACTGCGCGGGTGGCAGCGGAAATGCTGCGTGCCTCCCCGCTGGCCAGAAGTTCCTTGGCGCGTACCACCTTGAGAAAAACCTCAGGCAGCACCTGCGCATCTACCAGATAAAAGCGGCGTTCCAACTTGTTCACCTCACAAACACAAGTGTTCTTGCAGTGAATATAATAGCATCCGGCCCCCTGCAATGCAAGAGGTCGGATGCGTTTTTGTCAGATTATCCAGTTTTGCTGCGGCAAGCGCGGTATTTCCTTGCCGGATTCACCCCGCGCCGGTGCCGATAGTACGCCTTTTGTCCTTCATATGGCTACAGATCAGTCTGTATCCTGATTACCTGTATCCGCAGGAATGACAGCCTGCTCCGGTGCCGCAGTCTCCGCAGGTGCAGCCGCTGCAGGAGCTGCTGCATGGGAGTAGTTGCAGGTACCAGGCAGATCATCGGCGCGGTAGTAGCCCACGGCGGTGCTGGGGCAGGAGCCGCCTGCCAGCAGGCCGCTCTGGGTGCAGTAGCGGCGCTCCACCACACCGGCAGAGGTCGGGAATGCCTTATACGGCAGGTCTGCCTGCACCTGTTCCATCAGCGCCTTCCACGCCATAACACAGGTACGGGTCTTGGCCTGCTGCTTACCCAGCGTCTTGGTCATATCATAGGGTGCATCGTAGCCCCACCACACGGCGGTAACGTAGTACGGCGTGCCGCCCACGAACCACAGATCCTTTTCGTCGCTGGCGGTACCGGTCTTGCCAAAGGCTTCCATGCCGTTGGAGTTGGGGTAGCGGCCGCCGGCGGTGCCCACGCTGGAGTACAGAACGTTCTTCAGCAGGCGGTTCATCACATAAGCGGTATCCGGGGTCAGGGCCTGATAGCTGGTGGAGTTGTTCTCCAGATAGATATTGCCATCACGGTCCAGCACGCGGGTATACAGGTGCGGGGTGGTGTACTGGCCATCGTAGAAGATCTGGAACGCAGCTGCCAGCGCCGTGGGCGTAACGCCATGGGTCTGACTGCCCATGACCATCTGCGCCAGACCCACATCGTTTACCGGGTCCAGCGTGTTCAGCTGCAGGGTGTTGTACACAAAATTGAAGATGTTGCTTGCGCCCACCAGATCACCCACACGCACCGCAATGGTGTTCAGCGAGCGGGCCAGACCGTTCCACAGCGGCACATCACTGTTGTCGCCGTAGTTGCCGCCATAGTTGCGGGGCCAGCTGCGCCATGCGTTGGGATAAGCGCGCAGCTGCTTGTCGGAAAGGCCCATCAGGCCGTTCTTGCGGCAGTAATCCTCATCGCGGATCACCATATCCTGCTTCTGATACAAGGGCGAGTTGTTGAGCATGGTGGACCAGTTCACCAGACCATACTCTACACCCAGTGCATACGCACCGATAGGCTTGATGGTAGAACCCGTCTGACGAGTGACACTGTAGGCACGGTTCAGCGAGAGGCTCTTGTTCTTTTCGCCCAGACCACCCACAATGGCGATCACATTGCCGTCATAGTCCAGCGTGACCATGGCTGCCTGAGTACGCACATTGCGGTAATAGTAAACGGTACCGTCGTCGCCGGTGCGGGTCTTGGGCGTACCGTCCTCGTTCATCACCTGTACATCGTCGTCCGAGATAGAGGTCACCTCTTCCTCATGCCAGCCGGCCGGGAAATAGGCATCATCCGTGTTGAGCATCAGGTTTTCCATGGCGGACTGCACCTTGGTGTTCACAGTCGACTCAACGGTAAAGCCGCCGGTGTACAGCAGCTTCTGTGCCTCGGATTCCGAAATGTTTTCCTTGTCCATGATGTCCTGCACCAGCTCGGTGAACAGTGCATCGGTAAAGTAAGAGGTAACGGAAGAATTCTTCTTGGTATCCTCTTCCTCGGCCAGTACCAGCGGCTGGGCCGCTGCGTTGCGGTAGTCCTCTTCGCTGATCACACCCTGCTGCCACATGTTGTACATGAGGAAGTTACGGCGGTTGATCAGGTTTTCGGGGTTGGTGTAGGGGTTATAGTTGGTGGGGTTTTTGGTGATGGACGCAATGGTCGCACACTCCCACAGGGTCAGCTGGCTGACATCCTTATTAAAGTATTCGTTGGCCGCAGTCTGCACGCCCTGAATGGTGCCGGTAAAACTGATGGTGTTCAGGTACGCTTCCAGAATGGTCTCCTTGGAATAGCTGCGGCTCAGGCAGAGGGCGCGGTAGATCTCGCGCAGCTTGCGCAGTGCGCCTTCAATGCCGCTGGCGCTCTTGTCGTCGGTCAGGTTCTTGATCAGCTGCTGCTCCAGCGTGGATGCACCCTGCTTGGAGCTGTAGATGGGCAGCAGGTATTCGTTGACCATTGCGCCGATGGTGCGCTTGAAGTTGACGCCGGGCTCGTTGTAAAAGTCCTTATCCTCGGTGCAGATGAACGCATACTGCAGGTTCGTGGGGATCTGCTCCAGATCCGCCCACACGCGGTGGCTGTTGGAAGAGCGCAGCGTGGCATACTCCACCTGTGCACCGGTGTCCGGGTCGGTGGCCATCACCACACTGGACTGGCTCAGCTCAATGTTGTCCAGATCCAGCAGGTCGCCGTCGTTGGCGGTAGCCTGCACCACGTAATACACAGCACCCACTGCCACCAGACTGCCTGCCATGATGCCCAGACAAATCAGTGTAGCAATGGTTCGGCCAATGAAGCGCAGAATGGGATGTCTGCCCTTTTCACAGGGTTCCTTTGGTTCTTTGGGTTCCCGGCCGTGTTTGGGTCCCAGCTGGGACTCCCGGCGGCTGTTGCTCACATTTACCTTCCGCCCCGCCGGTGCCGGGGAATGCCCCTTACCGGCACGGTTGATCTTTCTCATATCGGAGATAGAAATCGCCTCCTAACATTCAGGCTGCTTTTTCAGCGCCATGCGCTGGTACTTTTCCATCAAAGCGCACAGAACTGCACGCAATACCATATTATAGCACGTGCACAGAACGCGGGCAAGAACCAATCTTCGGCCCTGATAGGTCTAATCATCTGTAGTATAACACAATCTGCCGGACAAAGTACAGCATTCCCGTGTGAAAATTGACTGTTCTCCCCTGTTTTGGGGCATACTTCAGCCGGAAAGGAGCGTGTTTCTCCATGCGCAAACTGTGCACCTGCCTGTTCTACGGGCTGTGCGTATTCACCATCGTGTTCAGCCTGTTCTGGATGGCCCTGCCCAAGCTCAGCCTTCCGGTGCCCGACCCCGGCAGCGAAGCACCGCCTTCCTCCGCAGCAGACCTTGCCGCACAGGCCATGCCGGAGCTTGCTGCCCAGAGCTACCGCCTGTGCGACAAAGGCGGGCGCGTGGCCGTTTACCGCTGCGGCACCAATGGCCAGCCGGATGTGCTTGTCACCGTCACCGGCATCTACACCAATCTTCTGCCGGAGAACGATGCCGTGCGCATCAAGCGCGGTGTGACCGTGTACAGCGAACGGGAACTGGACCTGCTGCTGGAAGATCTGGGCGATTGAGTGCAGAATGCTCAATTTTTATCTACTTTTACGGATTATTTTTATTGACATCCCGATGTAAAAATTATATAATGATAATAGAAGTAAAGTTTTTTAACCACCTGCAGCGATCATAAAAGGAAGTGCTTCCTCATGTCAGAACAGATCACCCTCCATTACCAGTGCCGTCTTTGCGGCAAGCAGCTGGACCGCGGTATCCACCTCGGCCCGCCCAGCCCCGGCACCTGCAGCAAAGCCGCCAAGGTGGACGGCTTTCACGGGCCGCACCGCTGGGTCATTGTCTCTTTGCCCAAAAGTGCCTGATTTTTAACGCAAAAAAGACCTCCGGGAAAAGCGTCCCGGAGGTCTTTCTTAGTTTCAGGCTTCCATTTCTTCCAGCGGAACAAGGTAGGCCTTGCGGCACTCCTCGTATTCCAGCATGTAGTCCTTGGTGGGGTTGTGGTGCATGATGCTCTTGAGGGTGTGGGAGTCGTAGTCCTCGCCGGCATCCATGCCGATCAGGCGGGCAGCAACGTTGGAGCAGTGATCCGAGATGCGCTCTGCATTGTTCAGCACATCCAGGAACACGACACCCGTATCAATGGAGCACACGCCGTCCTTCAGGCGCAGGATGTGCTGGTCGCGCAGGCGCTCCGCCATCACATCGATCACTTCCTCCAGCGGTTCCACCTGAGCCGCCAGACGCATATCGCTGTTTTCAAAGGCATCGTTGGTCAGGTTCAGGATGCGGTTCAGCGCATTCTCCAGCAGCTGCAGCTCCTTGGTGGCGCTTTCACTGAAGGACGCTTCCTTTTCCTGCAGTTCTTCTGCCTTTTCCATAATGTTCACCGCATAGTCGCCGATGCGCTCGAACTCGGTAACAAAATTCAGCAGTTCGGTCACAGTGTGGCTCTCATCGTCGCCCAGCTCCTGATCGGTCATCTTGATCAGATAGTTGGAGATTGCCACCTCCATGCGGTCGATCAGGTTTTCACGCACCCGGATGGCGCTGACGGTATCCTCGTCCATCTTCAGCAGCAGCGGTGCAGCCAGATTCACATTGCGGGCAGCACGGCGGGACATCTTGATCACAGCGCTCTTAGCCTGCTGCAGGGCCACAGCCGGGCTTTTGAACAGGCGCTCGTCCAGCACCGGCATGCTCAGCTCCTGTGCTTCCTCGGCGCTGTCCGGCACAGTGAGCAGTGCCAGCTTGGACAGCACACCGCTGCACGGCAGGAACAGCAGCATGGCGCACACGCTGGAAAGGGTGTGGATGTTTGCAATGGTGCTCTTGTTCATCACGTCGTTCCACATGGGGATGCCAACGGTGAACTGCACCGCATACACCAGTGCCAGCAGGATCACGCTGCCAATGATGTTGAAGTACAGATGGATCAGTGCAGCGCGCTTGCCGTCCTTGGAGGAGCCGCCAATGGTGAGCAGCGGCGTAAAGGCCGTGCCGATGTGTGCGCCCAGAATAATGGGGATGGCAGAGCTGAAGGTGACCAGACCCGTGCTGGACAGTGCCTGCAGGATACCCACCGATGCCGAGGAGGACTGGATGATCACCGTGACCACCACGCCCACCAGAATGCCCAGAACGGGATTCGTCATGGTAACGAACAGATTCTGGAACACGGCGCTCTCGCGCAGAGGAGCCACACCGGTGTCCATCAGGCTCATGCCGGTAAACAGGATGCCGAAGCCCAGCATGATCTGGCCGATGTTCTTCCTTTTAGCGCTGCGCAGGAACACATAAAAAATGCAGCCGATAAACGCCACCACGGGCGCAAAGGTCTTGGGCTGGATCAGTGTCAGCCAGAGACTGTCACCGGAGATATCCGCCATGCGGATCAACTGGCCGGTAACAGTGGTACCAATGTTTGCACCCATAATGACACCTACCGACTGCGTAAGGGTCATGATGCCGGAGTTTACCAGACCGACACAAATAACGACCGTGCCGGCCGAGGACTGGATGACACCCGTGATGAGGGTGCCAAAAATAACGCCCTTGAGCGTTGAGGAGGTCAGCTTTTGCAGCACGCCCTGCATTTTGCCGCCGGCCAGTTTTTCCAGACCAGCGCCCATAATGGACATGCCGTACAGAAACAGCGCAATTCCACCCAACAGAGAGGTAATGTGTGTGATATCCATAACGATACTCCTAAAAATGATCTTCCTTTTGATCCTTGTACATCTGCCCTGCCCGCACACCGGGCCTGCTTGAACCGGCAGATGCTGCGGCCTGCCGCTCTGCTGCGCAGAACGGCGCACAATGACCGCGCTTGGATCTATTATATCATTTTTTATCCTGTCACAACAAGGTTTATTTTACAAGAAAATCACTTTTTCTACACATTTTTCCGTCTCTTAATGAATTCGTGCTCTTTCCTTTTCAATTATTTTACATCAATTTTACATTTGCGCCGAAGTCCCTGTCTGTTTGCGGGCACTTACTCTGCCAGTTCTTCCATTGCTTCCCGCACCGTATCGGCCGAAAACAGGAACACTCCGCTGCCGGTGTATACTTCCACATGGCTTCCAACATAACGCAGTTCAAAATCTTTCATCCGTGTTCCCTCCTGTATCTCGTTTTTTGCAGCTTTTCAGAACGTTTTTGTTCCATGGCTGTATTATCGCACACAGCAGGTACCATAAATCGGATTTTCAACGCATTTTGCAGACAAAAAGCTGCCCGGCTTCAGATGCGGAACCGGGCGGCTGGCCACCTATTTATATCGTTCAATGCACAGCGGCATATTCCGGGATGCGCTGCTCATGGGCCTGCTGCTCTGTGCGGGCCTTCTCATAGCAGTAACGGATGATCGCCTGCCTGCGCACGATGCCAATGAAGATGCCGCGGTCATCCACAACCGGCACAAAGTTCTGGTTCATGGCCGCTTCGATCAGCTGATCCATGCTGGTGGTCACGGTGACAGCCTTGTAGTCGCGCTTGTGCGGGAAGGCCGAAATGGGGACATCCTCAGCCGCTTCCAGATCCAGACCATGGAACTTTTTCAGCCCCCAGAGAATGTCGCCCTCGGTCAGGGTGCCCACATATTTTCCCTGCCGGTTGAGCACCGGAATGGACGCGTAGCGGTTATTCTCCCACTTTTCCAGCGTCTGCCGAAGGGTGAAATCGTCGTAAACATACATCAGATCCTGCTTGGGTGAAAGGAAAAACAGAATATTCATGACAACAGCTCCTAAACATTGTTCCACGCGCCGTGCGCAAAAAATAACGCAGTTCATCCGCACAAGCGGGACCCTGCGCCGCAGTCCCTATCCTTGTTTCTATTTTAGCACTTTTTCATAGTCGGATAAAGAGTTATCACCCACCTTTTATATTTTTTTAACAGATTGTTTGCTTTCTTTCGTCATACTTTCGGTTTTGATAAAAAGCAACCAGCGTCCGTTATGCTATCACCTTCCCGGTGCGAAGCCGCCCGAACCATGCCGTCAATGCAGAAACCTGCGCAAAAAGTTGATATACCAGCATTTTGCGCTGTACAAGCGCGTCCCAAAGTTGTATAATAATGTGGGTGTTTCTCGGCGCAGTATGTGTATCTGTCCGCCGCTGCGCCCCAGACCTTGAATGTGTTTTATGAAAATAACATAAAGGAGCAGAGCGACTATGATCACTTCCCGTTTCCCTCTGGGGGATGTCAGCTTTACGTCCGGGTATTTTGCTACTCTGGTAGGTGAAGCAGCTAAACAGTGTTACGGTGTTGCCGCAATGGCACCCCGTGATATGACCGATGCCGTCAGAAGCATGGTGCACGGTTCTGATTACCCGGAAAAGGGTGTCCGTGTCACGCAGGAGGATGGTCGTCTGGTGATCGAACTGCACATTGCAGTGAGCTATGGCCTGAACATTTCTACCGCCGCACGCAGCATCTCTCACCGCGTCAAGGACGAGGTGGAGCAGGCTACCGGCCTGAAGGTTGCCCGCGTTGTGGTTTCGGTAGACGATGTGATCGCCTGATTTTTGTTGGTTCATCCGAATGCGCCGGGCTTTTCCGGCAAGTACAAGGAGTAAAAAAGAATGATTTCTGGTAAGATTTTGCGTGACGCCATTATCTCTGGCGCCAACAACATCAACAATCAGCGCTCCCGCGTGGACGAGCTGAACGTTTTCCCTGTTCCTGATGGCGACACTGGCACCAACATGGGCATGACCGTGGGTGCTTCTGTGCGCGAGCTGGAAGCATTGGACGACAGCTGCACCGTGGGTGAGGCTTCCAAGACCGCTGCTTCCGCCATGCTGCGCGGCGCACGCGGCAACTCCGGTGTTATCACCAGCCTGCTGTTCCGCGGCTTCTCCAAGGCGCTGGAAGGCAAGAAGGAAGCCACCGCTGCCGACATTGTCGAGGCTCTGAAGAAGGGTGTCGAGGGCGCTTATAAGGCCGTTATGAAGCCCACCGAGGGCACCATCCTCACGGTTGCACGCATTGCCTCTGAGGAAGCTGCTGCCTGCGGTGCCGAGGATGTGCCCGCTCTGTGGGATGTGGTGATGACCGCCGGCCAGAAGGCTCTGGAGGACACCCCCAACCTGCTGCCTGTTCTGAAGAAGGCCGGCGTTGTGGATGCCGGCGGTCAGGGCATCATGATTATCTTTGAGGGCATGGGTAAGGTGTTCCATGGCGAAGGCATCGTGGCAGGCGGCGAGGCTGCTCCCAACAAGGCAAAGCTCTCCACCGAGAACGCCGGCAAGGGCGTGTTCACCGACGACCTGATGAAGGTGGAGGACATCAAGAACGGCTACTGCACCCAGTTCCTGATCAACAAGTATGAGGGTGCAAGCGCCGCAAAGATGCGTGCCTTTGCAGAATCCAACGGCGACAGCGTGGTGTGCATCGAGGATGACGATGTGATCAACCTGCATGTGCACACCGCTGACCCCGGCAAGATCCTGAGCGAAGCCATCAAGTATGGCTACCTGACCAACTTCAAGATCGAGAACATGCACGAGCAGTTCCTGGCCCGTCAGAAGCAGGGCAAGAGCCTGGAAAAGCAGGCTTCTGCTGAGAAGGCCCCTTCTCAGTCCAGCGAGTTCGTCTACGCTGCTGTGGACCCCAGCCGTGACTATGGCTTTGTTGCCGTTGCCGCCGGTGAAGGCCTGAAGGCCGTGTTCACCGATCTGGCTGCAGACGCAGTGGTCTCCGGTGGTCAGACCATGAACCCAGCCACCGAGGATATCCTCGCCGCCATCCAGAGCGTGCCCGCAAAGACCGTGTTCGTGCTACCCAACAACAAGAACATCATCATGGCTGCTGAGCAGGCCCAGAAGCTGGCCGACCGTCAGGTGGTCGTTCTGCCCACCCGCACCGTGCCCATGGGCATTACCGCCATGCTGAACTTTGATCCCTCTGTGAACGCCGAGACCAACACCATCAACATGATGGCTGCTGCCGACAAGGTGTCCACCGGTCTGATCACCTATGCTGCCCGCGACAGTGAGTACGACGGCAAGCGCATCAAGAAGGGTGAGATCATGGCTCTGGAGAACGGCAAGATCGTTTCCACCTCCAACGATATCACCAAAGCTACCTACCGTCTGGCACGCGGCATGTGCAAGAAGGATTCCAGCTTCGTCACCATCATTTCCGGCTGCGACGTGAGCGATGAGGATGCCGAGAAAGTGACCGAGATCGTAAAGGCAAAGTGCCCGAACCACGTTGAGGTCAGCCACATCCGCGGCGGCCAGCCCGTTTACTATTATATGATCAGCGTGGAGTAAACACTCCCCCGTTCTGTTGAATTTTTAAGCACCTGCGATTTTTGCCGCGGGTGCTTTTTTAAGCAAAAGTGCCTGCACAGCTAAAGCCGTGCAGGCACTTTTGCTTTCAGAATCCTCAGAAGAAGCTTACCTGACTGCTCTCCGGCAGGTCGCCCAGAGCGCCCACCTGACGCAGACGGTCCAGAATGCTGCTGCCGACACCGGAAGCCTGCTGCAACTCTTCCACCGAGATATATTCTTCGCCGTGGATGGTCACCTTTTCCAGTGCATCGGCGGCAGCACCGCCAAGACCCTTCAGCGAAGAGAAAGGCAGACGTACCTTGCCGTCCTCCACCACATACTTGGAGCCGCGGCTCTTGCCCAGCTCAATGGGCAAAAACTCGTAGCCGCGCACCAGCATCTCGTTGACGAGCTGCAGGCTGACCAGCACATCCTCGTCCTTGGCGTTCTTCTCTTCCTTCAGGCGGCGCTTGACTTCTTCCATGTGGGCGCGGGCCACTGCTGCACCGCCCACAGCGGCCTCATAGTCGATGTCGTCGCCGCGTACGGTAAAGTATACCGCATAGAACTCCGGCGGACGGTAGATCTTGAACCACATCAGACGAATGGCCGACATCAGGTAGGCCACGGCATGGGCCTTGGGGAACATATACTTGATCTTGCGGCAGCTCTCGATGTACCAGTCCGGCACCTCGTGCTCCCGCATGGCTTCCTCCCAGCCATCCTTGAAGCCGCCCTTGGCTACCTTGCCCTTACGCACGGCCTCCATGATATCAAAGGCCATCTTGGGTTCCAGACCCTTGCGCAGCAGGTACAGCATGATGCTGTCACGGCAGCCAATGACCTCCGCAATGGTGCAGGTGCCGCTGCGGATCAGCTCGTCCGCGTTGCCGGTCCACACATCAGTGCCGTGGGACAGGCCCGAGATCTGGATCAGCTCGGAGAAGTTCTTGGGCCGTGCCTCCACCAGCATACCGCGCACGAAGTTGGTGCCCATTTCCGGGATGCCGAAGGTTCCGGTCTGGCTGTCGATCTGCTCCGGGGTCACGCCCAGCGCTTCGGGGCTGGTCAGCAGGCTGTACACCTTGGGGTCGTTCATGGGGATACTGTCAATGGGGATACCGGTGTACTCCTCAAAATACTTGTAGAAGGTGGGCATATCGTGGCCCAGTTCGTCCAGCTTGAGCAGGGTATCGTGCAGGTACTTGAACTCGAAGTGGGTGGTCAACAGGCCGCCTGCCACATCATCCGCCGGGTGCTGGATGGGACAGAAATCGTAGATCTCGTAGGTGTCCGGCACAACGACCATGCCGCCGGGGTGCTGACCCGTGGTGCGCTTGACGCCGGTGCAGCCCAGAGTCAGGCGGTTCTCCTCCGCATGGTTCACCGTGCGGCCGCGCTCATCCAGATATTTTTTGACATAGCCGTAGGCGGTCTTGTCCTGAATACCGGACACGGTGCCCGCCTTGAACACGTTGGCTTTGCCGAACAGCTCCTCGGTATAGCGGTGCACATTGGACTGATATTCGCCGGAAAAGTTCAGGTCGATATCCGGCTCTTTATCGCCGTAGAAGCCGAGGAAGGTCTCGAAGGGAATATCGTGGCCGTCCACCAGCATCCGGGTGCCGCAGTTGGGGCAGTTTTTATCCGGCAGGTCAAAGCCGTCGTCCACGCTGCCGTCGGTGATGAACTCGCTGTGCTTGCACTTGGGGCAGCGATAGTGGGGCGGCAGGCTGTTCACCTCCGAGATGCCGGAGAAGTGGGCCACGGCCGATGAGCCGACCGAACCACGGCTGCCCACCTGATAGCCGCCCGCGTTGGAATAGGCCACCAGTTTGACCGCAATGACGTACAGCACGGCGTAGCCGTGGCCGCAGATGGAGTCCAGCTCCTTCTGCAGCCGCTTCTCCACGATCTCGGGCAGGGGATCGCCGTAATCACGCTTGGCGTGTTCCCACGTAGCATCGCGCAGCTGCTGCTCTGCACCCTCGATGCTGGGCGGGTAGGTGCCGCGCGGGATGGCACGAACATTGTTGTCGATCATCGCCGCGATCCTGCGGGGGTTCTTCACCACCACCTCGTAGGCTTTTTCCTTGGGCAGGTAGTAGAACTGTGCCAGCATATCCTGCGTGGTGCGGAAGAACAGCGGCGGCTGGTTGTCGGCATCTTTAAAGCCGTTGCCCGCCTGCAACACAGCGCGGTAAGCCGCGTCCTCCGGCTCGGTAAAGTGCACGTCGCCGGTGGCAATGACCGGCTTGTGCAGGTCCTCGCCCAGCTTGATGACCGTGCGGTTGAAGTTTTTGATGTCCTCTTCGCTGTCCACCTTGCCGTCCCGCACCATGTAGGCGTTGTTGCCCAGCGGCTGGATCTCAAGAATATCGTAGTAGGACGCGATCTTTTTCAGTTCTTCATAGCTGGTGCCATCCACGATGGCCCGGTACAGCTCGCCGGCTTCGCAGGCGGAAGTGAGCAGCAGGCCGTCCCGGTATTTGTTCAAAAGGCTCCGGGGCACCCGGGGCTTTTTGAAAAAGTAGTTCACATGGGCTTCGCTGACGATCTTGTACAGATTTTTCAGGCCCATCTGGTTCTTGACCAGAATGATGAGGTGGTAATACTTCTTTTTCAGCACCTCGCGGTTGCCGCCAAGGCCGGTGTTGATCTCACTGACCTTTGCTACCTGCTTTTCTTTCAGGTCGTTCAGCATGACCCCGAAGATGCGGCCCAGCGCGGCAGAATCCTCACAGGCACGGTGGGCCTCGTAGGCAGGCAGCTCCAGATGCTTGTTGATGGTGCCCTGCTTGTAGTTGTGCAGGCCGGGGTACATGGCCTGCGCCATGGTCAGGGTGTCGATATAGGTCGGCTCCAGCTTGATGCCGCTGCGCTTGGCGGCGGCGCGCAGGAAACGCATATCAAAGGCGTGGACGTTGTGGCCCACAAGGATGCGGTCTCCCGCAAATTTGAGGAAGGCTTCTAGTGCTTCCTTTTCGCCGGGAGCATCCGCCACCATTTCGTTGGTGATGCCGGTCAGCTCGGTGATCTTGGGGGTGATGGGCTTGCCGGGCTTGACAAAGGTGTCAAATTCCTCCACCACCTCGCCGTTTTTCACGATGACGGCACCGATCTCGGTCATATACTCCACGCCGGGGTCAAGGCCGGTGGTCTCGGTATCAAACACGCAGAACTCCCCGTCCAGCGGCTGATCCTTCACACCGTATACACAGGGGATCATGTCGTCCACAAAGTAGGCTTCGCAGCCGTAGATCAGCTTGAAGTCCGGGTCTGATTTATGGATATCGTCCGCTGCCAGCATGGCTTCCGGGTAACCCTGACACACACCGTGGTCAGTGATGGCAACGGCCGGATGTCCCATGCGGTGGGCCAGCTTGACGATGCCGCCGGGGTCACAGAAGCCGTCCATGCTGGAAAGCTTGGTGTGCAGATGCAGCTCTACACGCTTGACCGGTGCGGTATCCTCCCGCTTTTTGCGCTCCACGATGAGTACATCGTAGGGGTAGACGATATAATCGTGTTCGTACTTGTCGTAGGAGCAGTCGCCGCGCACGATGAGGGTGGTGCCTTTGCCAAGGCTCTCCCACTTGGAGCAGTCCTCACCTTCCTGCGCGCGGATCTTCAGGTTGATGGAGCCCTGATAATCGGTGATGGATACGGTATAAATTTTGCGGAAGTTGCCCTTGACCTCCGAGAAGAACACATCGCCCCAGATCGTGCACTTGCCGCCCTCGCCGCCAAGGTCTTTCAGCGGGGTGAGGTTCTTGGGGGTGAACATCTTGCCGTGGAAAATGGTGACGGGCTTATCGGTCAGGTCCAGACCATCCACCTTGATGGACGGTGCTGTGTTCTTTTTCTCAAACTTGACCACCGGTGGCGCGATCTTGCGCTCCAGCTTTTCTTCCATCTGGTGCTGCTCGGCTTCGCTTACAGCGCTTTGCAGCGTTACCTGCGGCGTTACCCCGGTGTGGGCCGCAATGCGCTCTGCCAGCAGCTTTTCAAAGTGCATCTCCTGCAAAAACTTGGTGCCATGGCATACGCCGATGGTGATCTTCTGTCCGATGATGTTGATCTTGCACCGGTCCAGAAAGCCGTTGATGGGCACGCCGTCCCGCTTCATCTCTTCCATCAGATCGCGCAGGGCCGTTTCGTCCAGCATGGCATAGCCAAACAGGTTCTGGATGCGCAACTCAAAGCCCTCATAATCCGGCTGCAGGGATGCCAGCAGCCGGGCACAGAGATTTTTGTCCAGCGGCGCACCGCTGCGCAGGGTAAAGATGACCTGCCGCTCCTGCCGCAGCATCTGCGCATGCTCCACAATGACCTGCCCGAAGCAGGCCGCAAATGCCGGGTCCACCATGAACTGCGGCCACAGGTTGGATACGAGTGGTGTCACAAATGGTACTCCTTTTTATACAGCACAAACTGCCGCACCCGTTTTTTGCAGGTGTGGCAGCTGTGAAAAAAGCCAAATTACAGTTTATAGATCTCATCCATGAACTGATCCAGGATGTTGTCTCCGGTCAGCTTTTTGATGGGCTTGCCGTGGATAAACAGCACCGCCTCGCCCTTGCCGCCGGCAATGCCGATGTCTGCTTCGCGGGCTTCACCGGGGCCGTTGACCACGCAGCCCATCACGGCCACCTTGATGGATTTTTTGCAGCCCTGCAGCCGCTTTTCCACCTCATTGGCGATCTCGGTGCAGGGATACTGAGTGCGGCCGCAGGTGGGGCAGGTGATGACCTCCGGGCCTGCTACCGGGAAGCCCACGGCGCGCAGGATGTTGTAGCCCGCTTCCACTTCCTTTTCCGGCTCTGCGGCCAGCGAGACGCGGATGGTATCGCCAATGCCTTCCAGCAGCATTCCGCCGATGCCCATGCCGCTTTTCAGCAGACCCATCTGGTAGGTACCCGCCTCGGTAACACCCACATGGAGCGGGTAATCCGTGACAGCGCTGAGCTGGCGGTAGGCCTCCATCATGCGGGGCACATTGGAGTTCTTGATGGAAATGACGATGTTGTTGAAATCGAATTTTTCCAGCAGGCGCACATGGTACAGTGCACTCTCCACCATGGCCTCCGGCGTGGGTGCGCCGTATTTTGCAAGGATGTGCTTTTCCAGACTGCCGCCGTTCACGCCGATGCGGATGGGAATGTTCTTGCGCTGACAGGCATCCACCACAGCCTTCACCCGGTCATCGTCGCCGATGTTGCCGGGGTTGATGCGGATCTTATCCACGCCTACATCTGCGCAGGCCAGAGCCGCCTTGTAGTCAAAATGGATGTCTGCCACAATGGGGATGTTCACCGCATTCTTGACGGCTTCGATGCACTTTGCATCCGCCGGGCTGGGGCAGGTCACGCGCAGGATCTGACAGCCAGCAGCTTCGCACCGCTTTGCCTGCGCCACATTGCCCTCAATATCCTCCACCGGCACGTTGAGCATCGTCTGCACCGCAACAGGATTCTTGCCGCCGATGGTCACATTGCCGATTTTCACTTCCCGTTTTAACTGCCGCATAAAGCTCCCCTTTCTGTTTTTGCTCACATTGCACCGGTCACAAGCCGGATGATATCATTATAGGTTGCAAAGAGCATCAGGCCAAACAGCAGTGCAAAGGCCGCAATGGTCAGTGTACCCTGCAGCTTTTCCGGCACTGCATGGCCGGTAACGCCCTCAATGATCAAAAATACCACCTTGCCGCCATCCAGTGCCGGGAAGGGCAGCAGATTGAACACACCCAGATTGATGGTGATGAGGGCCAGCAGCTCCAGCAGATCCTGCCAGCCGTAGCTTGCCGCCTGACCGATCGCTGTCACGATACCCACCGGGCCGGACAGATTGTTGATGCTCTCACGTCCGCGCACAAGGTCTGCCAGCGAGATAAACGCGATGCGTCCGTAGTACAGGGTACTGTTCCATGCTTCTTTTAACACATTGAGCGGTGTTTTTTTGATGCCGTACACCGTAAAGCCAAGGGTCATATGGGTCTGGCCGTTCTCGTCCTGCCAGGTGTCGAACTGCACGTCCGGCAGTTCCACCTTTTGGCCGTCCCGCTTCACGGTGAACCGGGCGCGATAGGCTTCGGTGCGCACCAGCTCATAAAGGATGTCGTTGGCCACAAAGCAGCGCCTGCCGTTCACGGCAACGATCTCGTCCCCCGCCTGCAGGCCGGTCTGGCCGCAGAGGGCATCGTTCTCAATGGAATAGATGGTCTTGCTGGTGATGGCTCCTTCCTGTGCTGCCACAAGAATGACCAGCACCACAAAGCCCAGCACGAAATTCATGAAGGCACCTGCCACCATCACAAGCACACGCTGCCATACCGGTGCCTCGTTCAAAGGGATGCCGGTGCGCTGCTCCGGCGGGACAGGGTTTTCGTCCTCTGCTTCCCGTTCGTCGCGGGCCGCTTCGGCCTGCTGGCTCTCGGGGCTTTCCTCGCCCTCCAGCGCCACATAGCCGCCTACCGGCAATGCACGCAGGCTGTACTGGGTGCCCTTGTAAATTTTCTTCCACAAAGCCGGCCCCATGCCGATGGAAAACTCGTTGACCTGAATGCCGCAGAGCTTTGCCACGGTAAAGTGCCCGAATTCATGAATGGCGATTACAGCGCTGAACACGATCAGTGCGGCGATCAGGGTGATAAAAATTGACATTGCGTCTCCTAAAGCTGAAAAGTCGGAACCCCTCTCAGTCAGGGCTGCCGCCCTGCCAGCTCCCCCAAAGGGGGAGCTTTTGCACATCTGGCCTTACGCTTTTTGAAAGCTCTCCCTTCGGGAGAGCTGCCGAACGCAGTGAGGCTGAGAGGGTTTTTATAAGTGCGCTCTTACAAACTCTCGTGCCATGCGGTCGCACTCGTACACATCGCTGAGGGTATACTCGCCGCCAAAGCTGTCGCTGTCCACGACTGCTTCCACCAGACGGCCAATATCGAGGAAGCCAATTTTGTCCTCAAGGAAGAGCTTAACAGCTTCCTCATTGGCACCGTTGGCGGCACATGGGCCGAGACCGCCCTTTTTGATGGCCTTTTTGCAGGCGGCAAGGCAGCGGAAGGTCTCGTCGTCTGCCACATCGAAGGTGAGCACCTTGAGTGCGGCAAAGTCCAGCTCCGGCACAACGCCGGGTACGCGCTTTGGGTAGGTGAGCGCATACTGGATGGGAATGCGCATATCCGGCACACCCAGCTGAGCAATGACCGAATTATCGCTGAACTGCACCGCCGAATGCACGATGCTCTGGCGCTGCACCACGATCTGGATCTTCTCCGGCGGCAGGCCGAACAGCCACACTGCCTCGATCAGTTCCAGACCCTTGTTCATCAGGGTGGCAGAGTCAATGGTAATCTTTGCGCCCATGTTCCAGTTGGGGTGCTTGAGGGCATCCGCCTTGGTCTTACCGCGCAGCTCCTCGGTCTTCATCCCGAAGAAGGGGCCGCCGGATGCCGTGAGCAGGATCTTGGTCAGGCTGGGGGCACTCTCCTTATCCTGCAGGCACTGGAAGATGGCCGAATGTTCACTGTCCACCGGCAGCAGCTTTACACCATGCTTTGCCACGGCCTGTGTGACCAGATGGCCGCCGGTGACAAGACTCTCCTTGTTGGCAAGGGCCAGATCATGCCCGCTTTCGATCGCGCACAGGCTGGCACCAAGGCCTGCAATGCCCACCACGCTGTTCAGCACCACATCGGTGCCGTCCAGTGCGGCCAGCTGCTTGAGCCCTTCCGGCCCTACCAGCAGCCGGGGCGCATCTGCACGACCGGAAAGCTCCGCATCCAGCCTGCGGGCCGCATCCGGGTCGGTCATGCAGACATAGCGCGGATGAAACTCTTCGATCTGCTGCAGGATCTTGTCTACATGGCTGTGGGCAGAAAGGCCGAACACCTCATAGCCCTGTGCACGGATCACATCCAGACTCTGGGTGCCGATGGAACCGGTAGAACCCAGCAGAGTGATTTTTTTCGACATCACACGTTCCCCCTTTTAATAGTAGAACACCGCCGTAATGACCATGGTCACAAAGGGCGCAATGAACATCACACTGTCAAAGCGGTCCAGAATGCCGCCGTGCCCCGGGAAGATGGTGCCGTAATCCTTGATGCCGCACTGGCGCTTGACCACGCTGGCAAACAGATCGCCATAAATGCCCAGCACCGCCGCCACGCAGCCCAGCAGCGCAATGATCACGTACATGGAAACGCCGATGTTGGAACGGGTGAAGGCTTCCATCCGGTTTGCCGCCACTGAGTACACCAGTGTGATGATCACACCGAACACCATGGTGCCCAGAACACCGCCAATGGCACCTTCCACGGTCTTTTTGGGGCTGACCACCGGGCAGAGCTTGTGCTTGCCAAAGGCACGGCCTGCAAAGTAGGCACAGGTATCGCCGCCCCAGGCAAAGCAGAGGATGAGCAAGATAAAGAACACCGCATCGTAGCCGTACTGCTCCACCGGCAGCAGCTCCTTGAGCCGGATAAAGGAATAGAAGCAGAAGATCACGATACCGGAGAACATCAGCAGGCCGCTGGCCTTCTGATAGCTGATGGTGCCATTGCGCACCACCAGATAGATGGCATAAAAGGTGACCAGCAGAAAGGACATCGGCATCACCAGCCGCCGCATGACCTGATAGTTGCTCGTCATGACCAGCAGTGTATACGGCACCAGAACCGCATACATCAGCCAGTCCTTCTTTTCAAAGCCGAGGGCGCTGTAGATCTCGTGAACGGCGATCAGCGTAATGGCCGCGATGACCAGATTAAAGATCAGAGTGTTGAAGGTGAACATCACGCCGATCAGTACGATGATGCCCACGATCGCAGTAATAACACGTGTTTTCATAGATTGGATCTCCTTTTCACCGGTCGGTGCCGCACCCCTCTGGATTAAGTTTGGCTCCGGCAAAGCCGCCGGGCCGTCCGGTCCCTGCACCGTGTGCAGGAGGTCTTGGGTTTTACAGTCCGCCAAACCGGCGGGAGCGATGATTGAACTCCTCAATGGCAGCGTCCAGATCGCTGCGGGTGAAATCCGGCCACAGAACGTCCATTTCTACCAGCTCCGAGTAAGCTGCCTGCCAGAGCATGAAGTTGGACAGCCGCTTTTCTCCGCTGGGACGCAGGATAAAATCCGGGTCCTTCTGGCCAGCGGTATACATGGCATCGCTGAGCAGCTGTTCCGTGATCTCTTCGGGCTTTATCTCCCCTGCCGCCGCCTTTGTCGCCAGCTGCTGCGCCGCCCGCACGATCTCCGGGCGGCCGCCGTAGTTGATGGCAATGTTCAGGGTCATGCCGGTCTTGACCGAAGAATCTGCTTCCAGCTTGTTCATCAGCTGCTGCAGCTTTTCATCCAGCACCGTGCGGTCGCCCATGAACTTAATGCGGATATTGCGGTTCTTGTAGTCAAAGCCCTTCAGCAGATATTCGCCGAACAGCCGCATGATGGCGTTGACCTCTTCCAGCGGACGCTTCCAGTTCTCGGTGGAAAACGCATAGAAGTACACCGACGAAACGCCCAGCTCATCGCAGTAATCTGCGATATCGCTGAACACCTCTGCGCCTCTTTTGTGCCCGGCAGTGCGGGGCAGGCCGCGGTTCTTTGCCCAGCGGCCGTTGCCGTCCATGATGATGCCGATGGAAAGGCCCTCGGCAAATTCTTTAGGATGCGCCATTGTTTCCTCCCGGCAGCAACGCCGCCTTCAACAAAAGTGCCGCGCACTCTTCTTCAGCGCACGGCACCTCCAGTTTATTGCATCTGCGCAGATCAGACAGACATGATCTCCTTCTGCTTTTCTTCCACCGCAGCATCGATGTTCTTGATATACTTGTCGGTCAGCTTCTGGACATCCTCTTCCATGGTCTTCTGGCTGTCCTCGGTCAGCTCGCCGGCCTTCTTCATGGCCTTGGCCTTATCCATAGCCTCGCGGCGGATGTTGCGCACTGCCACCTTAGCCTCCTCGCCCAGCTTGGAAACTTCCTTTGCCAGCTGCTTGCGGCGCTCCTCGGTGGGAGCCGGGAAGTTCAGGCGGATGGTAGAGCCGTCATCAATGGGAGTGATGCCCACATCGCTGGCCATGATGGCCTTGCTGATGGGGCGCAGCAGAGTACGGTCCCACGGGGTAATGGTCAGGGTGCGTGCTTCGGCCACAGCCACGGATGCCACCTGCTGGATGGGAGTGGGGGCACCATAATAATCCACGCTGACCTTATCCAGCACAGCGGGATTTGCGCGGCCTGCGCGCACAGCGCCCAGTTCGCGGCCCAGATGTTCGACCGAACTCTTCATCTTGTCTTCGTAAACCTTGGTGTTGCTGCTCATTGCGGTAGTCTCCTGTTCCTTTTTATCTTGGGGCTGCGCTGCAATGCGTCTGCCCTATAATGTATGTCGGCTGCAGGCGTTTCAGCCCTCGTAAACCAGTGTGCCCACATTCTCGCCCTGCACGGCACGGGCAATGTTGTCCGGGTCGGCCAGATCGAACACGAGGATGGGCAGCTTGTTGTCGCGGCACAGAGTGGCAGCAGTGCCATCCATAACAGCCAGCTGGTCTTCCAGCACCTTGGTAAAGGTGAGGGTATCATACTTCTTTGCGTCGGCGTACTTGTGGGGATCCTTATCGTAAACGCCATCCACCATAGTAGCCTTGAACATCACATCGGCGCTCACTTCCACAGCGCGCAGAGCGGTTGCCGTATCCGTGGAGAAGAACGGGTTGCCGGTGCCGCCGCCGAACACGGCGATCTTGCCCTCATCCATGGCGCGCAGAGCATCCTTGCGGGTAAAGGGCTGTGCCACCTGTGGCATGGTGATGGAGGTGAACACCTCGGTGGGGACACCCAGCTGCTCCAGCTTATCGGAAACAGCCAGTGCGTTCATCACGGTTGCCAGCATACCGATCTTATCGGCCAGTGTGCGCTCCATCTTGCCGCTGGAACGGCCGCGCCAGAAGTTGCCGCCGCCAACCACGATGCCGATCTGTACGCCCAGCTCGTGTGCTTTCTTCACGCCGCCGCAGATCGCGTCCATGGTGGGTTCATCAAAACCCATGCCCTTTTCGCCGCCCAGTGCTTCGCCGCTGATCTTCAGAAGGATACGCTGATATTTCAATGCCATAATCCAAACACCACCTGTTTTTATCTTCCGTCAGGGCATAGGCATACCCTGACATTTTTTACTATAGCTTATTTTACAATAAAACATTCATAAAGTAAACAGGAAATCTGCGCGGAAATCCGGAAGCTTTTATGAACGGCTGCGCAGACCGCGCAGCAGCTGCTTCATTCCGGGCGGAATGCGGCGGCTTTCCACCGCTTTCTGGATGGCTTTGTTGTGGGTCCACAGATCCAGCCGCTTTTCTGTGAGCCACGGCAGCGCGGCATCCGGCTGCTTTGCCAGTGCCGTGGCGAAATACCATGCCCGCATCATATTGATATAGTATTCCGTGCTGCGCACATCGGCCACCCATTCCAGATATTCCGGCCGGAATGCATCATCCAGATAATAGCGCATCAGCATCTCCATGCCATAGCGCACGGTGTATGCATCACCCGAATCCAGCCAGCGGCGAATGGGCACCAGCAGCTCCTTCTTGTGCTTTGCAAACGCTTTGGGGCAGAAGCAGTCGCAGGTGGCCCAGTTGTTGATGTAGGGCAGGAACGCTTCCGTTTCAGCCAGCGCCCTGTCGTAGTCCCGGATAAGTTCGATCAGAAACGCGTGGAGGTTGTTCTCTTCGTAGTATCCATGCGGCAGGGCCTGTAAAAACACTTCTGCCTGCGCTGTGCCTGCGAGCTGTTTTGCCAACCTGCGCAGAGCCGGAACGCGCACGCCGATCACCGTTTCCGGCGGCACGGTGGGCATCAACGCACTGTGAAAGGCGCGGTATGCTTCATCCTGCAAGGCAAACAGCTGCGCACGAATGATCTCTGCTTCCGGCTCCATCCTCTCTCCCTCCGTTCTTTTCTATTGTAGCAGAGCCGTATGGAAAAGCAAGGCCGTTCCGGCATTCTTTTCCGGTGCTTTAAGGAACATACAAAAATTGGGCTGGACATTTGTGCCGGAACATGCTATAATATCGTTCGTAAATGCGGGCATCGTACATCGGCTAGTATATCAGCCTTCCAAGCTGAGGAGGTGGGTTCGATTCCCATTGCCCGCTCCACGAAAAAGAGCCTAGATTCGTTGAAATCTAGGCTCTTTTCTTTTACCATAACACACTATTTAACACACTTTTGATTTTCAGTGTGTTATCAACCTGGCTTTACCTCGATATGCCAGCTCTGTTTTTCAGGCGGCAGCGGTGCACTCTCTTTGTCGTGGTTCCAATGCCGGTCAACGTCGCACAGCTCCAAAAAGCCATCTTTCAGGCGGTAACAGGCTTCTTCATCCGGGGCAGTATGGCAGCAGGGGCATTGAAAGCTCTCGTTTTCCTCGCTGTCTCTCCATAGCTGCCAGTCATAGACAACAAAAGTCTTTTTGCAGTTCGGGCAGGTCAGATGCATTTCCAGCATGATTTTACGCTCCTTCTCTCGGATTGAAAATAAGAATGGTCAAGGCATAGGCCGCTGCGTCTATCGTGTGGTTGTCACGATCTGGCACGCTGGGCAGGAAATTGCCGTCCTTGTCCGCGTCATACTCGTATTGTGAAAACTCGCGGTAAACGTTGGGCGTGCGCCTGGGGTCAACAACAAGCGTCCTTTTTTGCAGCCACTTGATGCGGTAGTTCACACAGCCGGGGCGCTTGATGCAAGGGCGAGCCTGCAGGCCGTATTCCCGTAGATCGTGCACGCTCTTGGGTTCTGCACAGTCGCAATAAATAACCTGTTCCGGGGCCGTTTCTGCGCCTGTGATGGGGTTCTTCCGGGGTTCTCCCACATGGTCAAGGCCGTGTGCCCGGATCTCGGCGGCAAGGGCTTCATTTGACAGGCCGCGCTTGTAAATCTCATCCGCAAAATAGATGGTTTCGGTGCTGCGGTCATAGTACAGCGCCACAACGGCAGCAGGGTCAGACGCAAAGCCGAAATCAACGCCCACATAGCGATAGCATTGCATTGCAAGCTCTTCGTCCGCGATCTCTCGCACTTCCAGCGTGGTGAACACCTCGCCGCCGCTGCCGGTAGGGATGCCCAGATACTCATGATCGTATACTTTGGGATTCAGAGCTTGGATGCGCTGCGCTTCGTTCAGAAACACCTCTCCCAGCCATTCGGGCGGCACTTGGGTATAATCCGTGTGCAGGGTCAATGCTTCTTCGTTGGGCTGCTGGATGAACTTATTTGCCCAGTTGTTCAGGGACACGGGCGGGTTGAAGCTGCGGAACACCACAGGCTTACCGCCACGGCCCACGGACTGCATCACGCTGCGGACAAAGTTTTCTCCGGGCAGCTCGGAGAATTCCTCGAACCACACCCAGCGGAAAAAGCCCTTTGCAGGCTTGATAGACTTGATCTTGCTGTTATCGTCCAGCCCTCGAAAGATGATCTGTGCGCCTGTAGGAAGGTAGGTGCAGCGCATGGGCGATACCGTGCAGCTCCACAGGTCAGCCACACCCAGCGCGTCAATAGCCCATTGGATTTGTGCAAACACGGATTCCCGCAATGTGCTGCCCCACCGTCGGAACACCACAGCAGAGCCGGTGCCGGTGGGGTCTTTCTGGATGCCGTCCACGATCTCCAACGACACAAAGGACGATTTGCAGGAGCCGCGCCCACCGGGAAGATTGTAGTAGGTGTGTGCATCGGCTGCTATATCCGCGTGGATAGCGTGGTATACAGCCGCTTCGTGCTCGGTGGGGTCGATGCCCTGCACGCGCTCAAACGTGGCAGCTCTGGCCGCTTTCCGGGCCTGTAGTGCCCGGATGCGCTTTTCCAGTCGGTCAAGCTCCATTCGCTTCCACCTCGTCCAGCAGCTTTTCCAGCTCTGCCAGCTTCTTCTGCTGTTCGTCAATGCGGATGCAGTTTAGAACGCTGTTGCAGCAATTTGTGATAGCTGTTGCCCGCTGCGGGTCGATCTGGTTATTCAGCAGCATATTTGCGATCTTGGACAGCGTGCGGCGTACCTCTGCGGGAGTTGAAAGTTTGATCTTCAAATATACTCACCTCGATACAAAAAGGGCGCACAGGTTGCCCCATGCGTCCAGATGATGCCATATCAGGCGATTGCCTGATAATAGATAGCCTTTGCCTTGTTTTCCAGAACAAAGCAGTCGTAATAAATACGGCCTTCCACCAGACTGCCGGACAGGAAAGGCGGGTCAAGGTGAATCTTGTACTCTGCCAGTTTGACCGGGGCCACAGTAGCCACGGGATGCGCGATCATGAAGCCGAACTTCTCAGGCAGGCGATTGGACGCGATCTTGACCACATTCAGGCCGTCCAGCTGGGCAATAACGCCCTTCTTGCGCAGTTCTGCACCGATGTCCTGATTGTCAAAGGTTGCCTTGGACTGCTTCAGGAGCGTGTATGCGGTGGGGGTCAGAATAAGCACGCGGTCAGATGCGGGCACTTCTGCATCATCCATCTGGGCATTTGCCGTGATGATCTCGGTATAGATGTTTTCAGCGGTCAGGGCCTTTGCATCGGGCAGGATACCGGCCTTTGCGGCCATTACGCCGTAAACATAGGAGTCGATCTCCGGGAACACCTTCTCACGTTGCTGGCGTGCCAGAGCGCTGGCAGCCGCGACCTGCATCTTGGTTTCGTCCGTGTCCATTTTGTCCACCTCGAAAGTGAACGAACGATCTTTGTTGATCGTGAATGTCTCGGTGGTGGCCTGCAGGGTGCTGATCGTGCCATACTGAGACTTATTCCCCTCGAGAATGGGGCCGTTGCGGTTGAAGTCCTCCATCTCGGTGGACTGCATCTTATACAGCTTGATGGTCTTTGCACCGTCAAAGCTGAAATCCTTGTTGGTTACAAGGCTGGTCTTGCTCTCGGAGTAAAACTGTTCGTCTGTATATGCCTGGAACTGGGTTGCTAACTCAATAGCCATTTATAGATCCTCTTTCAGTTGTTCAGACCGAAAGCCCGCTTTAACTCAGCGTCTTTGTCTTTGCCCTGAGAAAGCCACATCGGCGGGGTGTCCACCTTTGCGCCGGTGGTCGTGGTGGTGACGGTGTACCCGTTGCCGGTGACGCTCTGCACCGCCTTTACAGCAGTCTTGAACGCTTCCGGGTCGCTGGTGTCCAGCTTATCCAGCAGCGCCGTGCTGATATGGTTATCAGTCAGATACTGCTTGCAGGCTTCCCGGGCTTCCCACTGGTTGAAGCGCTGGCTTTTGGCTTCCAACGCTTCCTCGCGGGCTTTCAGATCTTTTTCTCGTGCGTCAAGGTCGCCCACGCGCTCGGCACTCTTGGAGCGCTCACGGGCAAGCCGATCTGCAACGATGGTATTTAGTTCGGATTGGGTAAACATCCGCTCAGAGCCGTTATTTTCGGGCTGCTGGGCGGCGCTGGGGGTAGGGTTGGGATTTTCCATTGATAGCACCTCATTTTCCGTATGAGTAGACGTAAAAAGCAGCAGGCGGCAAACCTTATGCCGCGCATGGTGCACCGGGGAAAGGAAAAGCCCGGTGCAAGGGGTATGTCCGCTCCTGCAATGCTGGGCGCTCTGATCGTGGGTCATGGCACACCCACAGCCAGACCGTGCAGCAAAGAGCAGTCAGGAGCCGGACGGCGCTATAAGCCGCCTGCTATGCTCAGTATACCACATTGCGTTGTAAAATGCAAACATAATGCTATGAAATGTCAATTTGTTGCTACATTGTGTTTCTGCTGGGACAACTGTAAACTGTATGCGCCGTAGCTCATGCCCATAGCGTCAGCCATAGCGGCCACTTCGCCCAGTGACAGCCGTTCGCCGTGTTCCAGATGATATGCAGCCCATGCCAGAGTTTTTACGCGGTTCCGCTCCCGTTCATCCTGGGCTTGCTTCATCTCGCAGTCAAGACAGCGGATTCCCGGTGCAAACTGGTACATCACAGCCCCACAGACAGGGCATTTCTTGAGCCTTTTCTTCATGGTATCGAATGACCTCCGGCAAATAAAAAGAGCGCACAGCGGCTTGCTGGGCCGTCATACGCTCTTAGGGGTGGGGGTGGCGCTATGTACTCAACGCACCACCGTTAAATTTTACTCTTTGTAATGGTTCAAAAGAGCGCTTGTACTACGCTCTTATTGTACCATAAAACGGATATAACTTCAAGAATTTCACTGTGTAGTGTCATTCTTTGGCCACTTCTTTCTCGTAGTCGTCCAGCCATGCCGCCACGGTGGGAATATTCATCGGCGGCGGCGCAATCACGGTGTTGGTCGCTGCATCTGCGATAAAGAAAGTGAAAGCGTGCTCGTCAAAACGGACGTCCAGACCAAAAGTATGGGCACGCTTCATCTGCTCAATAAGCCGGATCATCCCTCGCTGTTCGTCCTCGTCCAGCTTCTCAAAAGCCACGCACAGGGCTTCTAAAGATTCTTCTCTCGTCATGTTGCACACCCCCTTACCGGATGCCACTGAACCACATCACAGCGGCACCGAGGAAACAGACCAGGGCGAACGGTGCCACGCACGAAAATTGATAAGCGGTGTAACCAAACATTGAAAAATCCTCCACATTTTGATAAAATAGAGGGCGGGAAACATTTACTTGCAATGCGTTGTCCCGCCACTTGCCGCCCTCGCTGCTGGTACAGCGTGAGCGGCTTTTTTGTTTGTCGGCGGTCTTGGCTTACTGCTGGTTCAGGCTCTGGGTTTCCACCTTGATGATGGGCGTGCCGTCAACCAGTGCGGGAGTGATACGGAGCAGGATGTCCGGGTTCTTGCCCTTGTAGTCAAGGAAAGTCAGCTCCATGCCCTCGCTGGGATCCTCTGCTTCCATGCCGCTGGTGCTGCACATAAGGCTCAGCTTCTTGTCTTCCAGCAGCGTGGCCACGTCCGTCATGGTCGGGTTGTCGTTGACGGTCTGGGGCCGCTGCTCCTCGTCACAGATGAATGTGCCGATCACAGAGCCGTCCGGCATGATGGTCAGCAGATCAGAGTAGCCCTCATAGGCGCTCTCAAAGGTCAGCAGGGTGTTGCCCTTTGCATCGCGGGATGCGTTCAGCAGCTTCTCGCCGTTCAGGCACTCGCCGATGGTGTCAGTGCTGGCGGTGTTGAAAAAGTTCTTCATTTCGTTCATGGTAAAATCCTTTCTTCGCCACTACGGGCGAAACAAAATTTATAAACACGGCCGGTTTAGGCCGGGTCGGCTTAATTGGTGCGGGTCATACGCTCAACGTAGACCCAGATCAGGCGCAGTTTGCGCAGGTCTGCTTTTTGCAGCAGCTTCACAATGGCTTCAACGTAGCCGGTGCGGTTGATGTCGTTCATGTGTTCACCCCCTTCCATTGCCACAGGTGGCAACAGTAAAACGCTGGGTCTTGGTATCAAAATCAAGGTACGGATAGCCTATCTCGCCTTCCTTGTTTTTGCTTATAGCGCTGTAATATTCTTCACCGTCAGCGGACAGCAGCAAGATTGCGTCTGCGTCTTGCTCAAGCTGCCCACTCTCGCGCAAGTCTGCGTTTGTCGGCTCTGCATGGGCTGCGTTGCGGCTCAACTGTGCCAGCGCGATCACAAGAACGCCCGTAGTCTGTGCCAGCTCGTGCAAATCCATTGAAAGCTGCGTCACGGCAGTATAGCGATCTTTTGCGCCAGCCTGCCGGAGTAACTGCAAATAGTCAATGAAGATCACATCCGCTTTCATGCGCAGGGTTTGTGCCTTTATCCATGCCACGCCCTGACCGGCAGCGGAACGAATGTAGAGCTTGTACTTTTTGCAATCTGCCAGTCGGTCAAGGTCGTTCATGCTCACCGTCTTGTTTTTGACAGCGTGCAGCGGGGCATAAAGGCGGTTTGCAATTAACCGTTCTGTCAGGGTCTTTTCATCTGTTTCCAGTGAAAAATAGCATACACAGTGCCCAGCTTGCGCCATATTTGCCGCGATCTGCAATGAAAGCGCTGTCTTGCCTGCGCTGGGTCTGCCGCCGATCAGAAAATAATTGCCGCGTGCCAGATGCAATGTATTGTCAAGGCTGGAAATGCCCGTCTTGAAATACCGCGGCTTTTCGTCCAGCTTGCGGATATAATCGTCAATGCACTCGCCCAGGCTCTTAAAATCGCCTTTTTCTGTGCTGACGTTCAGAGCTTCCCCCATTTGCTGGTAAAGGTCGGGAAGATCGGCATAGCTCACAGACGCGCCCACGGCCTGCATAGCAAGCTGCTGAAAACGGTCTTTTGCTGCGCTTTCAAGGATTGTGCGCGTCCATTCCTCTACCCGCTCACGGGTCAGCCGGACGCACTCACTCTCGCAAAGCTGCACACAGGACAGCACCGTTTGCTTTTCTGCCGGATACCGGGCAATAATCTGAACCGCGTCCAGTTTCCCGGTAGATGTCCAAAAGCCTTGCACGGCGGCAAAGGTCGGTCGCAAGTCTTGCCGAAAGCATTCAATGCTTAACTCCGGCAGAGCATACGGTGCAAGTTTGTCCTCGATCAGCAGAGCGCCGATCAGGACACTTTGCGTGTCCAGCTCCATCATAAAATCACCTCAGATCCTTCATACGCTTGTTACTGGCTGGTGTTCCAGCCTGCTTCTTTTTGTCCTCGTCTTGGAAATACCACTTGCGCAGGGTCGCGGCATAGTTTCGATACGTCCGGCCAGTGCTTTCACAGTGGCAGGACATTTTGTCAATTAAGCGGGGCAGTTCCGGAATGGTTTCACTCAAGCCGGTATACTCTTCATCGCTCAAAGGCACATTCTGATAACAGCCGTAGAGCTTGCGCGGGGCGCTTTCCATCTTTAGGTTAACTATTTTAGTATGACTTGCTGTCCGTTTTTGGACAGACCCGGTGTCTGTTTCCAGACAGGGGGGCGTCTGTTTTTGGACAGGGGGAGTGTCCGTTTTTAGACAGGGTTTAGATTGACTTTCAGGAGAATCCGGCAACTTTAAGTAGATGATATTCGCAGAGCCGGACTTCGACTTCTTTTCAATCAATCCAGCTTTTTCCAGCTCTCGCAAAGCGTTTCTTACTGGGGTTTCGCTTTTGTGAATAGCTTTTGCAAGGCTGGCGTTTGAAAACTGTATGTAGATTCGTCCATCACTGTCAATCCAGCGGTTTTTCTTGGATAGCTGTGCTCTATCGAGTAGCAGCGCATAGATGATTTCTGCCGTCCAGCTCAAGCCCTCACATTCCAGCAGGAAGAACGGGAAGGGGGCGTGCTGGGGGGTCTTGCTCTTGTCCGTCAGGTACTGGATAGCAGATCACCCGGCCTTCGGTTTTGGCTCGTCCTCAAAAAAATACAAGCCAATTTCGCTTGTAGGGATGTCCAGAGCCTTGCACAGGCCGGCAATATCCCGCGCGGTAAAAGGCAGCCTGCCCGTCATTCGCGCTGTCAGGGTGCTGGGCGGGATGCCTGCCCGCCGGGCGGCTTCAGCCTGCGTCAGCTCGCATTCCGCGAAGCGCACACGCAGTTTGTGAAATTTGCGGTACATCGTTTATCCCTCACTTTCTACCAGTTCTTCCAGCGGTACGCCCAGCGCGGCAGCAATGCGCTTTGCCGTGTTGGCGTTGACGCTGCCGCCGTTCATGGCTTTACTAAGGCACGGACGGGAAAGCGTCATTTCCTGTGCAAGCTGAATCTGCGTCTTGCCGGTGCAGATGAGTGCACATTTCGCTTTCTGCTTATTGAATCGCACTATGTTCATCTCCTTACAGCCGGTTTTTTGTTTACGTTTGACTGCATATAAATCATAGCATACTTTTTGTGTGATGTCAATAGTAAACATTTTTCTTTTTGTTTGCGTAAACATTGTAAACACTTCTTCCACATGGTAAAATAAATTGGGTAGGTGATATAATGATAACTTTTGGTCAGCTTATGCAAAAAAAGCGAAAGAGTGCCGGGCTTACACAAGAACAAGTTGCCGAAAAAATGGGTGTCAAGCGCGCCACTTATGCACAATATGAATCTGACAAGCGAACCCCTAAAACATTAACATTGAAAAAAATAGCGGATGCACTTGGGTGCCCAATAGATGATTTAATAGCATATAATGAAGTTTTAGAGGATCTAGCAAGTCCAAAAAGTAGAGCCGATACAATTATTGATTGCTTAACCGATGAGGGAGTAAAAAACTTTCTTGAATACGGCGATATGCTAGTAAGTAATGATAAATTTTTCAATCCAAACGCTCCTATTGCTCCTGTAGATATGAAATATTTAACACGGTTTGGCGGTTCCCCTGATGCAAAAAAATAAAGCCCGCTGCACAGAGCACAGCAGGCGGCGGGTGGTGGCCGAAAAATCGGCTGTCAAGGGGTCTCCTCAAAAATGAGGACACCCACTGACGGGCAATCATTGACATAGAAAGGGGGTGCAGCCAGATGAACAAGAGAACGAACACCGCGCAATGGGAAGAAAAATACCAGCGCTGGCGCATAGCCGTGCAGAAAGACGGCGTGAGAAAGCAGTTTTACAGCTCCATGCCGGGGCGCACAGGGCAGCGGGAAGCCAATGCAAAGGCGGATGCCTGGCTGGAAAATGATATTGCAGTCAAGGCCGGACGGGTTGAGAACGTCTATCAGCTATGGATAGATGATCTCAAACTTACCACCAGCACAGGCAACTGGAAGCCCGTAGAAAGCCGCTGGCGCACCTGGGTGCTGCCGATCATCGGCAAAAAGAAGGTCAACACCCTTACAGACCGGGACTTGCAAACCATCATCAACAAGGCCGCTGCCGCCGGGAAGAGCCGCAAAACCTTGCAGCTGATTGCCAGCGATCTCCGGGCATTCTGCAAATACTGCCGCAAAGCAAAGCTCTCCACGTTCCTGCCGGAGGATGTACAGATACCCGCCAGCGCCCGTTACAAGGGCAAGAGCGTGTTGCAGCCTGCCGATCTGGTAAAGCTGTTCAGCATTGATACAACGCTTTACAGGGGCAAACGGGTGCATGATGACTTTATCCACGCTTACCGCTTCCAGACGCTCACAGGCCTGCGGCCGGGGGAGCTGCTGGGGCTGCGCTGGGCAGATGTGCAGGGCAACACGGTGAATGTGCGCCGATCTATCAACATCCACGGAGAGGAAACGCAGGGCAAGAACCAGAATGCAATCAGGTCTTTCGTGCTGTCTGGCCTTGCTCGTGCCGTGCTGGAGCAGCAGCGGGCAGTGACAGGGACGCGGGAAAGCGTGTTTGAAATCAGCAGCGAACTGTATTACTGGAAGCGCTGGCAGGCCTATTGCAAGGCAAACGGCATTGACAGAATATCAGTGTATGAACTGCGGCACACCTTTGTCAGCGTGGTCAAGACGCTGCCAGAGGGCGAAATCAAAAAGCTGGTAGGCCACAGCCAGAACATGGACACATTCGGCCAGTATTCCCACGCTCTCACCGGGGACGCGGAAAACACCGCCCAGGCCGTCAATGCTGCTTTCCTCAAGCTGCTGGGAAACGGCTGATTTGTAACACACTTTTTAACACACAGTTGCTTCCAACATTCTTGTATAGTGCACAGAATGATACACGATTCACGATAAAAATAGCGCTGGCAAGAGGATAAAATCTGACGTTTTACAGCGTTAGAACGTGGTTTATTAGTTCGATTCCCATTGCCCGCTCCATGCAAAAAAGCGCCGTGGCCTTTTGGGTCACGGCGCTTTTGTTTTGCTTTATCGGTCCCACTTATCGCACAGGGCATTGATCTGGTCGGCAAACTTGGCAAGGTCTTTGTTTGCGCCGCCCTCGTTGTGCTCGATGACCCGCAGCAGGCGCTTGCCGGCGCTGACCAGCCGCTGGAACACACTGGCCGCACGGCTCTGGCCTTCATTGGCCTTGTGCTCAATGCGGACGCGCATGCCCTCCTGCAGGCATACGGCTCCCTCGGCTCCGATGGCCCACTGTGCGCCGTTGTAGGGTGCGCAGGCAGTGAAGCCCTGTTCCGTCAAGGTCTGCACAAAGTGGTCCTCGGTCTCATCTTCGCCGTGCATCACGAACACACGCTTTGGTTTCTGCTCAAAGGAGTTCACCCACCGCAGCAGACCTTCTCTGTCCGCATGGCCGGACATGCCGGTGAGCTGGCACAGTTCTGCCTGCACCTCAATAGGTTCACCGAACAGTTTTACCGTCGTGGCGCCTTCCAGCAGGGTGCGGCCCAGCGTGCCCACCGCCTGATAGCCCACGAACAGAATGGTGCACTCCGGCCGCCACAGATTGTGCTTGAGGTGGTGGCGGATGCGGCCTGCCTCGCACATACCGCTGGCCGAGAGGATGACCTTTGGCACGCGGTCTGCATTGATCATGCGGGATTCATCACTGGTCACCGTGACGCGCAGCCCTGGGAAGGTGATCGGATCAATGCCTTTTTCCAGCAGAGCGCGGGTGTCCGCATCAAAGCAGTCCGGGTCGGTATCTTTAAAGATGCGGGTCGCCTCGATGGCAAGCGGGCTGTCAATGTACACCGGGAAGTTGCCGTGTCCCTTTACAAGGCCCTTTTCCTTGATCTCACGGATAAAGTAGAGCATCTCCTGCGTGCGGCCCACCGCAAAGCTGGGAATAACCACATTGCCGCCCCGGTCAAAGGTGCGCTGCAGGATCTTCGTCAGTTCGCTCACATAGTCCGGCTTCGGGCCGTGGCTGCGGTCGCCGTAGGTAGATTCCATAAAGGCGTAGTCCGCCTCTTTGATGTAAGCAGGATCCTTGATGATGGGCTGATCCAGATTGCCGATATCACCGGAGAATACCAGCTTGGTCGTGGTCTCACCCTCGGTGATCCAAAGCTCTATGCTGGCCGAGCCAAGCAGATGGCCCACATCCACAAAGCGGGCTTCAATGCCCGGTGCAAGCTGGAAGCGCTGCTCATAGGCCTTGCCCACAAACAGCTTCATGGCTGCTTCAGCATCCTGCACAGTATACATCGGTTCCACCGGTTCTGCGCCGGAGCGCTGGCCCTTGCGGTTTTTCCACTCCGCTTCAAATTCCTGAATATGGGCCGAGTCCCGCAGCATGATGCCGCACAGCTCCACCGTGGGGTTCGTGGCATAGATCTTGCCGCGGAAGCCGTTGCGCACCAGCAGCGGCAGCATACCGGTATGGTCGATGTGTGCATGGGTGGCCAGCACCCAGTCGATCTCGCCGGGTGCCACCGGGATGGGCTGGTTCTCGTATACGTCCTTCCCCTGCTCCATGCCGCAGTCGATCAAAAAGCGCTGCCCAGCCGCTTCGATCAAAGTGCAGCTGCCGGTGACCTCATGGTTCGCGCCCAGAAATGTGATCTTCATAAAAACACCTCCGGCTTTATTTCTTCTGTACCCTTAGTATAGCATATTCTAAAGGTACACGCCGCACAAATCGCATGGCTTTTCTCAGGCATTTTGCCGAAAGGTTGAAAAATTTTTTATACAATCTTGACAAACCACCCCTTTCTGTTATAAACTTAAACTTGTATGACGTTCGTTCGTATTTTATGAGTTTTAATAATAGAGAGGTTGAATTTTATGGTTCGTAACGATTTGCGCAACGTTGCCATTATCGCTCACGTTGACCACGGCAAGACCACCCTGGTGGACGCAATGCTGCGTCAGAGCGGCGCATTCCGCGATAATCAGGTCGTGGCTGAGCGCGTCATGGACAGCGGCGATATCGAGCGTGAGCGTGGCATTACCATTCTGGCCAAGAACTGCTCCTGCACCTACAAGGGTGTCAAGATCAATATTGTCGATACTCCGGGCCATGCCGACTTTGGCGGCGAGGTGGAGCGCGTGCTGAAGATGGTCAACGGCGTTCTGCTGCTGGTGGATGCCGCCGAGGGCTGCATGCCCCAGACCCGTTTTGTGCTGCAGAAGGCTCTGCAGCAGAACCTGAGTCTGGTGGTGGCCATCAACAAGATCGACCGCCCCGATGCCCGCATCAAGGAAGTCATCGACGAAGTTCTGTACCTGCTGATGGATCTGGGCGCTACCGATGAGCAGCTGGACTGCCCCATGCTGTTCTGCTGCGGCCGTGATGGCACCGCAAGCCTGGACCCGGATGTGCCCGGCACCGACCTGATCCCTCTGTTCGATACTCTGCTGAGCACCATCAAGCCGCCTGAGGGCGACCCCGAGGCTCCCTTCCAGATGCTGGTGTCCTCTGTGGACTATAACGACTTCGTGGGCCGCATCGGCATTGGCCGCATCCAGAACGGCGTTGCCAAGGTGGGCGAGGAAGTTGTCGTCTGTGACTGGCACAATCAGGATTTGAAGATGCGCGGCCGTCTGACCAAGCTGTACGACTTCCAGGCCAATGGCCGTCAGCCGTGCGATAACATCACCGCCGGCGATATCGTGGCATTCTCCGGCCTGCCCGACGTGACCATCGGCAATACCCTGTGCAGCCCCTCCAATGTGGAGCCGCTGCCCTTCGTGAAGATCAACGATCCTACCGTTGAAATGACCTTTTCCGTCAACGACAGCCCGCTGGCCGGCCGCGAGGGTAAGTATGTTACCAGCCGCCAGATTCGTGACCGTCTGCAGAAGGAACTGCTGAAGGATGTCGCTTTGAAGGTGGAGGATTCCGCCACCACCGATTCCTTCCGCGTTATGGGCCGTGGTGAGATGCACCTGTCCATCCTGATCGAGACCATGCGCCGTGAAGGTTATGAGCTGCAGGTCTCTCCCCCGCACGTTCTGACCAAGGTCATCGACGGCAAGACCTACGAGCCTATGGAGCATGTCGTCATCGATGTGCCCACCCAGTATCAGGGCGCTGTCATGACCGGTCTGGGCCAGCGCAAGGCTATCCTGCAGCAGATGGAATCTCTGGGCACCGACCGTGTGCGTCTGGAGTTCCGTATGCCCAGCCGCGGCCTGTTCGGCTACCGCAACCAGTTCCTGACCGATACC